>OGXH01002846.1_pt1 | contig 11698 bp, 9 predicted proteins | sample 1576241 | NCBI WGS metagenome assembly OGXH01 (sample SAMEA3541529, study PRJEB24748) | human gut metagenome | biome: human gut; feature: human-associated habitat; material: faeces | place: China | collected 2012
TATTTTATTTTCGCTTTCTTACCTCTTTTAGCTATACAAACATATTCTGAAGCATATATTTCTTAAGATTTTGCAATTCATCACACTTATGCTGATGAAGAGTGATGAGGTGGTCGATAGTGGAGAAATATGAGCCGATTTGCATCTGTTCTTCATCAGATGTTGGAAATTCAATTGGTATCGCTCCTAAATCTCCAAGGTACATTCCAGGCTGTGCCGATGTTGATTTTCTATCATTAAGTTCCTTCTGAAATTTCTGTCCTTGAATTTCAGAATACAAAAATTCCGAACAAATCTCATCAGAAGGTCTCAAAAAAGCAACACTTCTTTGAAATGTAACACCTTCAGATTGGCTTAAAATCGCCACTTCACCAATTGAGCCAACAATAGTTAAAAGTACATCACCTTTTTGAAGTCGGAAGTTGGAATGTATAATATTGTACTCATCTTCTGATATTCTTCTGTCTGATTCATCCCATTGAACAGTTCCGTTTTTTATATTTTTAGCACTTAAAAGTAATGGTCCAGATTCGGCATCTCTATGAGTGCCATGCGTCCCATCCTTTAAAAGCGACAGTACATCCCCCAACTTACGCTGTTCCCAATCGTTAGTAAATCCCTCAAATCTGATTTCCGGAACTTTTTTGCCATTTTGGGGAAACATCTTTTGGAGCATACATTTTTTCAATTTTTTCATCTCATCACACTTATGCTGATGAAGAGTGATGAGGTGGTCGATAGCTTCAAAATAGCATCCAATTTTATGTTGTTCCTCATATTTAGGGAATACTGCAGGAATAGTTGAAAGCGTTGGAAACTGTACTCTTTGTTTTTCAATCAAAGAACCAGTTGCATAAATCTTATATAGTGATATTGCTTGAGGGCTTTTTAACCATGTATTAATGTAATATGAATCATTACCATCTTTTGTAATCATAGTTGTATAATAGCCCGAAATTGCAACACTTTTCGACATTCCATTGTATCCAACGGCTCCCAAAGTCATATTCATAGGATTATACACAATGTCCCCTGGGCGAACTTCTTTAAAGTTCGTATCTTTCTTTACAAGAAACTCTCTGTTATATCTTTCAGATTTTGGAGTTAAACCATCTTCAACAGTGAGGCTCCATAATTCAATATCATCCTTGCTAAGATTTACAAAATTAGTTGTCTGTTCAAACACTTCCCCCAGCTTACGCTGTTCCCAATCTTCATTGTATCCTTTAAATCTAATTTTCGGTTTTCCCATCATCTCACCTCTCCATCTTTCCAATCAACTCATTGAGTGATGACATAATATCCACATCAACTGACGTCAAATCTTTCAAAAGTGACACAAACTCACCTTGAACCTTCTCTATCTTTTGGTCTATGTCCGCCATGCTTTTTAAAACATCATTCAAATCAATTGGCTCTTCTTCTTCAAATGTGTCCACATAACGAGGAATATTCAAGTTAAAATCATTCTTTTCAATATCCTCAAAACTAGCCAGATAGGATTCTTTTTCAACCGTTTTTCTGTCATTGTACAAATTCAACACTGCATCAATATGTTCATCTGTCATTGCATTTTGCTTCTTGCCCTTATCAAATTTCTTTGAAGCATCAATAAACAAAACATCACGTCCTTCTCTGTGTTTTTTCAGCACAATAATACAGGTTGGGATTGACGTATTGTAGAAAAGATTTGCCGGTAATCCGATAACCGCATATATATTTCCGGAGCGAAGCAGTTTTTCACGAATTTTCCCTTCTGCTGCACCGCGGAAAAGTACACCATGTGGCAATACAATCGCCATAGTACCATTGCTCTTCAAATGATAAAGTCCATGTAACAAAAATGCATAATCTGCTTTTGATTTTGGTGCCAACACACCATAGTCACTAAATCTCTCATCCTGCAAGAATCCTGCTGCCGCACTCCATTTTGCAGAATATGGCGGATTCATTAACACCATATGGAAGTCAGTTTCTTCTCCAGTTGGCCAATCTCCATCTAAAGTATCACCATTTCGAAGTGTCTGATTTTCAGGTACAATACCATGCAAAAACATATTCATACGCGCCAAATTGTAAGTTGATGTGTTCAACTCCTGTCCATAATACTTAATATAATTCGGCTCCGATGCGTATTTTTTCGCATTTAACAAGAGAGAACCTGAACCCATACACGGGTCATACACAGACAAGCCTCTTCTATTTTCCTGCCCTGCAATCGCAATCTTTGTTAATATTTTAGATACTGCCTGCGGCGTATAAAATTCCCCCGCTTTTTTTCCTGTCTCAGACGCAAACTGACCAATCAAATATTCATAGGCATTTCCAAGGATTTCTGCATCTGAATTAAGCAAATCAGCCTTGTCAATCTCTTTAATTAAATTTGAAATAGTATCACTCTGCTTTTGGTCTCCCGTTCCCAAACGATTGGAATACAAATCAATATCCGAAAACAAATCCGCAAATAATGGATCACTCTGCTCGATATTGTTAAATCCTTTCTGCAATTTTTCACGGTTAAAACAATTATTTCTTGCTTCCGTGGCAAAACAGGTATAAGTAAGTTCCGGCTCAATTATGTAATGACATTCTCCACGCAGTTCATCCTTTAATTCGGCAGCACTGTCATCCTCCAAAGCCTCTTTATAAGCATCCAATGCGACCTGCATATTCTCAGGTTTTTCGTCATAAATCAAATCGTAAACTTTAATCAAAAAAGAATCCGATAAATACTTATAAAACACAATTCCTAATAAATAATCTTTGTATTCATTTGCATCCATTTTTGAGCGAAGAATATCTGCTCCACTCCATAACACACTAATTAAATCTTTGCTGTTTTCTACTTCTGCCATTTTTTCTCTCCTTTTGTTTTTTAACGCTTTTTCATTATTTAGTACACCAGTTTATCAAACCTCCTTTTATCTCATGTTTCTGCAATCATTTTAGAGGTATTATATCATATAGGGTTGATATTAACAATTTGAAGGCCTATATAATTCTCAATGTTAACCTATCTATACCGCTACAATGTTTTTAGCAATTTTTTTATTTGCTTTATTCCAATATAAGTTTTACCATCATAAGTGGCAAAAGACCTGCAATATTGGGGATTCTGTTCAAGCCAAGTTCTAACCATAGCCTTTTCCGAATCCCCCTTATTTCGACAATTATATTTGTGCCTTTTTCTAAATTTAATAAAATTCTCACCATCTATACCACTGCAGCGAATTTGCTTTATCACCTCAGATTCATTTTCTTTTGAATCAATGGTTTTAATCTCAACATTTATTTTCTTTGTATTCCAACAACTATAAATCGGCTTAACATATTTATTTGCACACACAATCCATAAAATATCATATCCCATTATTCTAGCAACCGCTTTTTTATATAGATTCTCAACACGAGTTTTCGCAACATACATAAATATCACCATAGCATACAAAAAAATAATAGCAATAGATATACCACCTTCAAAATCACTTAATAATAAATCATTTTGGTAACAAACAACGAAAAAAGCCGCAGCATAAAATAATAATCCAATCACCCAGCAAAATATACATAGAAGATTGCTGATGGGAATGCATATTTTCTCCATAAATATCGGAAATTGCAATATAAAATATGTCACAGCCAAACTCTCCGTAAGATATAGGATATCTCTTAAGTCTATATCTATCTTTTTATCCCATGCCCCCCAAAAAGCAAATACCACCGGAAGAAAAAGTGAAACAATTAAGAGTACATTATGATAACTAGTTGTTGCTTCTTTTTTTATCATTTCAGTTAGATATTCTATTAAATAGCCAATGTACTGTAACAACTTTTCTTTATGTTTTTCAAAACACAGCTTTTGCCTATCTGTATCTATTTGTTCTTTACATTCTTTTTCCAGCATTTCCATCTCTTGCCATATATGTGCATCTCTTAACAAATCATTTTTATCTCCATTTGAAGAATAGTTTCCATATGCATTCAGACACAGCTTTAAATCTCTTAATATGTATTGTGTATCTTTATCATATTTTTCTACGTTTCCAAGCTTTCTTGAAACATTTCGGAGTTCATTTCTTCTTTCTTTCGCCTCTTCTATAAGATAATCTTTCTTCCTATCATGGTCATTAAATATTTTTGTTATAATCGTCGTCAAAACAGCAGAAGATAATACAATCGCTAAGATGTTATCCATAATGAATTCCCCTCTTTCGTTTGTTTTACATTTATTTTTTTCCTAAAAAATCCCCAACTCACATTCCTGTGTTCTGGGGATTCATTCATTACTATTTATTTATCCCCATCAGCGCTTTATAAGCCAATATTATCACACTTCAAAGATGATGTCAAAAAATATGTAATTTTTTGTAATATTTTTATATCCATCATCACCAAACATTTAATTTTTTATTTATTATTCTGCCAACTCCTTTTTTTCTCTCAAAAAGCACATCAATTTTTTCTTTCGGCGTCTCTACTCTACCACACTTCGCTGTCCAATAAACATCCCTGTGTAAAAAAACTTACTGTTTATTTCGTATGCGTTTAAATATCTCATACTGACGTTCCAATTCTTGCTTCTCATCAGTTAGCATTCCTTTCGCCTCTAAAATCCGCTCAATCGCCTGCGCCGGGTCCATCGTATGATAAGGCAAAAATAAATCTCTCAATTCTTTGGGTTTTACTATTTTATATATCTGAGCAGATGTCATATTGTAAGTAAATGCAAAGTATCTATAAATGTAGCCAATCCAAAACATTTCATTTCTTGTATATTTCAGCGAACCATAATTTGAAATGCCGTACTCTTCGTTTATCAACTCTAAAATATCGTTTGCCTGAATATTGCTTTCAAGAATGGATTCATTGTCAAATCTTTTTGCTACCTCACTCTTCATAAAACGTCGAATAAAAATTTCGGAACTTGTATCCATTTTCTCAACAGATTTTTCAAACGTCTCTGCCTGTAATGTACACAAAATTACGCCATCCTTTGAAATTTTTCTCATGCATTTGTCACCTCTTTACTTCAAAATTTCATCAATATACAAGCCCTGCCCTCTATATTGCCTCTTTGCTAATTTAACTTTATCATCTCCAAGTTTTGATTCTTCAAACCTTATATTTTTATAGTATTCTCTTTCATTATTTGAAATATAACAACGCTCTATAAGTTTTGCCTGAGACGCAGCTTTTTCACTAATAAATATATACTGCATGCCCAAATTTGTTGCTGCCAAACAATGTTTACATTGCTCGTCCGTAAGTTCTCCTGCAATAAATGAGTTGATAATCTGAAACATACGATTATCTGCAATGGGAGCTATTACATAATCACATTCTCTTGACTGTTTCACAAGTGCCTTTATTTTCGGGTGCGTCTTATACTCTTCTAGTGTTCCTCTGTAATATGCAATCGTCATCATCCATTCTTGATTTACTTCATATCTTTTACATTTCAGGTTTTTATCATCAAAATTCAAATAATAAACCGATGAATGATCGAATCCTGAAACAAAGGATATTGCTTGCTCGTAAGTTTCCCCGGTATAAAATCCCTGTCCAAAATCATTATTTTGTCTTCCATAATGGACATCTATTTCTCCATTAATCTCGCTTTTAGCACCGTGAAATAGTAATTTTGCATTGGTTCCTAAATCATCTCGCCAAAGCATTTCCTTTAATTTGTTTATCTTGATTTTTTTATCAAATGCATACGAATATACACTCTCCAAAAAATTTGAAGAGGGTCTCGTTTTTCCTAATTCATTTCTCGATACTGTTACTTGCTCTACACCAAGTTGAGACGCTAATTCACTTTGTGACAAACCTAGTATCTCGCGAATTGATTTCAAGTCTTCTGAAAAATTATAATTCATTGTAATCACCACCTAACTTATTTATAACACATTACTTAAACAAGTTCAACATCAAAAATCATTTCCACAAAAACAACCCCGCACTTTCCAAAGTACGAGGTCATTCAAATGATTTTTATTCAGTTTCCTTTTGTTGATACCATATGCACATCCATCTGCGGAAATGGGATGGAAATACCGGCTTCGTCAAACGACTTCTTAATCTGCTCAGTCATTGCCCAGCGGGTCGTCCAATAATCTTCCGGTTTCACCCAGAGCTGAATCAGCAAAATCACGGCACTGTCACCAAGTTCCGAAACGACAACGCGAATTGGCTCGTCAGGAAGTCTGTCTTTCTGGCTCTCACAGATTTTCATCAGCACTTCTTTTGCCAGATTAAGCGGCGCGTCATAAGCAATTCCAACTGAAATATCCACACGGCGGCGGTCTTCTTTTGTTGCATTGACAATGTTAGAATCCGCCAGTTTTCCATTTGGTAAAATGACGGCACGGTTATCAGCCGTTGTCAGCGTGGTGTAAACCACATCAATCTTCTGAACAACGCCTTCCACATCACCGACAATGATGTAATCACCGACACAAAACGGCTTCATAATCAAAATCAGGACACCACCGGCGAAGTTGGCAAGACTGCCTTGAAGGGCGAGACCGATTGCCAGACCGGCAGAGCCAACAATTGCAATAATCGAACTTGCGGCAAATCCGAAAATCTGCGCCACAATAATTACCAAAAATACATACAGCGTGATTTTAGATGCCGAGAGAAAAAAGGAAATAACACCGGGGTCCATTTCTCTTTTTTCCATCGAACGCCGCACAATTTTCAATAGTTTTTTTATAAGCTTTGAGCCTACCGCGAATACCAAGATTCCAACGGCGATGGAAAGAAGGAAATCCATCCCTCGTGGAATCAGCTGTTCCGCATAGGAAACCAATTGCTGTATCACATTTTCCATGATTTATCTCTCTTTCTTTTTGCGTCCGGCATTTGACGGAACTTTCGTACAGGAAAAAATCTGAATCGAAAGTGGCGCCAAACGACACTCTATCGAATTTACTCTGCCATCCCAGTGCTTGCGTTTGGACTGTTTTACGCGCGGATTCACAAAGCCGGTTCCGCCGTATTCGGACGCATCACTGTTAAAGATTTCTTTGTATTTTCCGGCAAACGGCACACCGATACGGAATTCATCGTAAGAAACCGGAGTAAAATTGCAGACAACCAAAAGTGTTTCGTCTTTGCTTTTTCGTAAAAAAGCAATTACACTGTGATCCGCATCCAATGTACTAATCCACTCAAAACCGGCAGGACGTGCATCCAGTTCATACATCGCCGGATGTGCCAGATAGAACGAATTGAGAACACTGACATACTGGCGCAGTCTCTCGTTATCCGACATTTCTCCGTCTACGGCATCCAAAAGATTCCAGTCGAGTTCCCGTTTCTCCGAAAATTCTCTTTCCTGTCCAAATTCCTGACCCATAAAAATCAACTTTTTGCCCGGATGTGCTGCCATGTAACCGTACGTCAGACGAAGTGTAGCAAATTTATCCGAAATACTTCCCGGCATTTTCGTAAACATGGAGCCTTTCATATGAACGACTTCATCGTGACTCAAGACAAGCATAAAATCTTCCGAATATTGGTAAATCATGCTGAAAGTGAGCATGCCATGACGCCCTTTACGAAACAGCGGGTCCGTGCGGATGTACTCCAGATAATCATTCATCCAGCCCATGTTCCATTTCAAATCAAAATCAAGACCGCCCTCTTTGACAGGACCGGTCACCTGCGGCCACGCTGTAGATTCCTCAGCAATTGAAAAGCTTCCATCTTTTCTTTCATGAATTTTTTTGTTCAAATTCTGTAAAAATGCAATAGCTTCTAAATTCTCATTTCCGCCATAAACATTAGCAACCCATTCGCCATCTTCCTTGCCGTAATCGAGATACAACATCGAAGCGACTGCGTCCATCCGAAGTCCGTCAATGTGAAAACGCTCCAGCCAGAACAGCGCATTGGCAGTAAGGAAATTGATTACTTCCGGTCTGCCATAATTGTAAATCAGCGTACCCCAATGCGGATGTTCACCCTGACGCTTGTCCAAATGCTCATACAAACAAGTGCCGTCAAAACGGGCAAGTCCATGTTCGTCTTTTGGAAAATGCGCCGGTACCCAGTCTAAAATAACGCCGATTCCATGCTGGTGCAGAAAATCTACCAAATACATAAAATCATCCGGCGTTCCATAACGAGAAGTCGGTGCATAATAACCGGTCACCTGATACCCCCATGAAGCGTCATACGGATGCTCCATAATCGGCATCAGTTCCACATGCGTGTAACCCATTTCCTCACAATAATCGCAAATCATCGGTGCAAGTTCACGGTAATTATAAAATTCTTTTTCGGCATCCGCCGGCTTTTTAAATGCGCCAAGCGCCACTTCGTAAACAAGCATCGGCTCCTTTTTCGCATTCCATTTTTTACGCTCGGTAAGCCACTTTGCATCTTTCCAGTGATACTTATTCAAATCCCATACAATGCTTGCCGTCGCCGGACGATGCTCTGCATAATTGCCATACGGATCTGCTTTCATCACACGCTTTCCGTCCGCGCCCCAGATTTCATATTTATACAAATCTCCGGCACTTACACCCGGAACAAACAACTCGTAAATTCCTGCTGCCTCCAGATAGCGCATCGGATTTCTCGCTGCCTGCCAGTCGTTAAAATCACCTACGACGCTAACTGCCTTTGCCTCCGGCGCCCACACAGCAAAATACGTTCCTTTCACGCCCTCGATTGTCATCGGATGAGCACCCATTTTTTCATAAACGGTATCGTGAATTCCGTTGCTAAACTGCGTCATGTCCACGCCGTCAAACAAAGAGTCTACTGCATAAGCATCCGTTTTTTCAATTTTCTTTTTCCCCTGTTTCAAGACAAAATGATACGAAGGAATTTTTTTTGCCTGAATCAATACCGCAAAATACCCGGTCTCGTCCATTTTTGTCATTTTGTATTCTTTTTTTAAATCCTCACCGGAAACGACAATCGAATCTGCCTCCGGTTCAAATGCTGTGATAAGCACATGGCTTTTGTCCACCTGCTTCGGTCCAAGAACCGTCTCCGGTCTGCCGCACTCGGCATACATAAGCGCCTCAATTTCCGGCCACTGCATATAGTCTTCTAATTGTTTTGCCATAATTTTCTCCCTTTTCTTTACTCGTTATACCAAGCTACAATTTCTTCCCCATCTTCTGTGTATTTTTTCTCTTCTTTTGGCATATATTTTTTCATGACATGCTCCATTGGGAACGTGTACAAAAGGGAAGCAGCACCCGGCGCAAAAATGAAAATGAGCACCACGTTTGTCACCATGCCAAACCAGATAAGTGCTACCGTTGCCGCCAGAATCACAAGCATCAAAAGTGTATGCAGAAAATGACGGAACGCGCAATATAAACTCAAACGCAGAATCTGCGAGAATTTTGTTCCAAAGCGTGAAATAATCGGGTAAATGTAACAGCTGATACACAAAATGATAAACAAAAGGGCGTAATACGCACCAATCAGATACCCTCCTTTTTCACCGCCGGTCTCCGCTACAATATTCATGTTCAGCCAGAGAAGCACCACGATAATTGCCGTTACAACCCACGCAATTGTGGACTGCAAAAAGTTTGTCTTAAAACTGTGCCAGAACTCACGCCATACATAACTGCGGTTGTGGCGCAGCACTTTGGCGCTTACATAATACAGCGATGTCGTTGCTGCTCCCACGGTAACAATCGGAATACAAAACACGAGATAAATAAGTGTCAGCCAGCCAATATCAAAAATTTTGCTGAGCGTGCGCATTACCACATTGTCCGAATTAAAAAACTTATCCATTAAAATTTCCTCCTTAGATTTCGTGAATAAATAATCCACTGCGTAATTTCGGTTCAAACCACGTTGATTTTGGCGGCATCAAAAGTTTTTGGTCTGCCACGTCAAAAAGTTCCGTAATGGATGTCGGATACATGGAAAATGAAACTTTCATGTCGTTATCTGCCCGACGCTCCAATTCTTTGAGTCCGCGGATTCCTCCGATAAAATCAATCCGCGAATCGGTACGCGGGTCGCCAATACCAAGAACCGGTCCCAAAAGATAATCCTGCAGCACCGATACATCCAGTGAACCAACCGCATCTTTTCCTTCAAACAACTCCGGTTTTGCTATCAGGCGGTACCACTGCTTGTCGAGATACATTCCAACTTCGCCCTTCTTTTGCGGGCGGACAGCGCCATCTTCTTCATTTACCTCAAAGCATTCCGCTACTTTTTCCAAAAATTCGTCTTTACTTAATCCATTTAAATCTTTTACGGTACGGTTATAATCCATAATCATCAACTGGTCATGCGGGAAAAGCACTGACAGGAAATAATTAAATTCTTCATCCCCGGTATAACCCGGATTTTCTTTTCTGCGTTTCAATCCGACTTTCACTGCTGAAGCTGCACGGTGGTGGCCATCTGCAATGTAAATATTTTCAATATCCGCAAACGCTTTTCCTAATTTTTCTACGTCCTCTGCCTCCGCAATTTTCCAGACGCGGTGTGTAATTCCATCCACCGCCGTAAAATCATAAATCGGCTCTTCTTTCTGTTTTTTCGCCACAATTTCATCAATCACTTTTTCACTGCGGTATGCAAGAAAGATTGGTCCGGTCTGGGCATTACACGTGTCCACATGTGTAATACGGTCAATTTCTTTGTCTTCTCTTGTATTTTCATGTTTTTTGATTACGCCATTTACATAATCATCCACGGATGCGCAGGCAACAATTCCCGTCTGTGAACGTCCATCCATCACAAGTTCATATACATAATACGCAGAATCTGTGTCTTTTATATAAACACCGTCCGCAATATCTTTTTCGAGCAATTCTTTTGCTTTTTGATAAACTTCCGGTGCATAGGTGTCCACCGAATCGTCAAAACTGGTTTCTGCACGGTCAATTTTTAAAAATGACATCGGCTCACGAAGGACTTCTTCTTTTGCCTCCTGTCGATTATATACATCATATGGTAAAGCGGCAACTCTCGCTGCTTTTGATTTTTCAGGTCTTACACATTGAAATGGTCGAATGACTGCCATATCTGTTGTACCTCCTATCTGGATTTTCTGCTTTTTTAACGTATCGTATTTATTATACCGAATTCCATGAGTATTCGCAAGCATTTCGGGGCATACTGCTTCTAGGAGGGATGATTTTGAATAAGAAATTAAAGAAACAAACAACTGATTTTCTGAAATGTGGTCTCATCGGCTGGGGCATGGAATGTTTATGGACCGGATGTGGCTCTTTGTGCGGAGAAAAAAATAAGAAAATGCCCTGCCAGACATCCATCTGGATGTTCCCCATTTATGGCATGGCGTCCGTTCTTTCTCCTCTCTGTAAAAAAATGCAGGGCAGGCATGTCCTCGTGCGCGGCTCCGTCTACACTGCCTGCATTTTCCTCACCGAATATGGCACCGGCTCCTTCTTGAAAAAACGCGGCTGCTGCCCGTGGGATTATAGTAAATCCAAAGCAAATTATAAAGGAATCGTCCGCTTTGACTACGCCCCACTCTGGTTTTTGGTTGGGCTGATGTATGAGAAGGTGTTGATGAAGTAGGAATCGGACGGGCTTTTTGTTTTCGAGTAGTTTATTAAAAAAATATGTATCAAGTGGGCGCTCCCGCTCGTTGAGTGCGTAGCGGTATGGGCACTGAAAATACCAGTGCTCCATACCGACGTACTCAAACCCACTTGATACATATTTTTTT
>OGXH01002860.1_pt1 | contig 11650 bp, 7 predicted proteins | sample 1576241 | NCBI WGS metagenome assembly OGXH01 (sample SAMEA3541529, study PRJEB24748) | human gut metagenome | biome: human gut; feature: human-associated habitat; material: faeces | place: China | collected 2012
GCTTTTGCCCCGATCGCTGTTGTGATAATATTCTTATCCGGATGATGCTTCGCTTCTTCCGGCTTAATTCCACCAAGACGTACCATCTCTTCTACAAGAGAATGGTCCTTACTTAGCTGTTGGATCCCCTGATTGATCAGATACAGACGGCTGTCTCCCACATTGGCAAAATACAGCATCTGTTCTTTCACAGTAGCGGCAACAACCGTTGTTCCCATCCCCTTCAGATGTTCGTCACCGGATGCTTCTTTGATAATCTCACGATTGGCAGCCTTGATTGCTTTTACAAGAACACGTTCAATATCCTCGCCCTCGCTCTTCGCAATCTCTTTGATCATCACTTCCACAGTACACTTGGAAGCATAATCTCCTGCCTGATGGCCACCCATACCATCCGCTACCACGAACAGGTTCTGGAGAATACCCAGTGGTTTTCCCGTCGTAAAGACGTAGTCCTGATTTACCTGTCGCACCATTCCAACATCTGTAATTGAAAATGTCTTCATACCTTCTATTCTCCTTCAGTTTCTACGTAGCGGCGCCTGAGCTGACCGCAGGCTCCGTCAATATCAGAGCCCATTTCCCTTCTTATAGTAACATTTATTCCGCTTTTTTCAAGTTTATTTTTGAAATTCAAAGCACTTTTGCGGCTTGGACGCTGAAAAGAACGCTCCTTTACCGGATTTACCGGAATCAGGTTCAGATGACAGTTACGCGGCGCGAGAAGCTCGGAAAGCTCCTTTGCATCCTCGTCCGTATCGTTCACCTCATGTACAAGACTATACTCAAACGTCACTCTGCGTCCTGTCTTTTTAAAATAAGTATCGCAGGCGGAAAGTACCTCGCCTAATTCGTACTTATTTGCGACAGGCATCAGTTTCCTTCTCTTTTCCTGCGTAGATCCGTGAAGAGAAAGCGCCAGTGTGATCTGCAGACGTTCCTCTGCCAGTTCCAGTATTTTCGGTACGATCCCGCATGTAGAAACAGTCACATTCCGCTGACTGATATTCAGTCCGTGTTCATCTGTCAGTATGTGAATGAATTTCAGAAAATTATTATAATTATCAAGCGGCTCTCCTGTTCCCATGATAACGACGTTGGAAACCCTCTCTCCGATAATTTTCTGGATCTGGTAGATCTGACCGAGCATTTCGGATGCAGACAGATTCCGTTTTAATCCCCCGATCGTCGAAGCGCAGAATACACATCCCATGCGGCATCCCGCCTGCGAGGAAATACATACCGAATTACCGTGTAACTGTTATGCTGTTTTGTATAACAGTATAACACGAGAGGCGTATCTTGTCAATATTTCAAAAAGGGGGGTGGCAATAATTTCCTCTGCCTATGTTTCGGGATATGAATTATAAAGTTTAATCTTACTGCATATAGCAACATTCCATTGAGAAAATATGAAATATACAATGTAAATGGGTGGTGCTATATGGCAAATATCAAAGATTGTCCCGGCTTTGAAACTTTCGGCGCAGATGTAAAAGAGGCGCGGAAAGTCAAGCAGTTATCGCGTAAGACGCTGGCGGAACAGGTCAATATCGACTGGCGCTATCTTGCCAACATCGAAAATGACGGCACGATTCCCAGCCTGCCGGTTATCATACAGCTTATCAAAATCTGCGGGCTTCCCGTGGAACGGTATTTTAACCCGGAGATTATGCGGGAGGAAAGCGCACAGCGGCAGCGGGTCAGCCACAAGCTGAAACTCTGCCCGGAAGAATTTCTGCCGGTCATCGAGGGCGCGATTGACGGGGCCATTCAAATTCAACAGAAGAATGACGAAACGGAGGGTGCATGACAACCCTCTGTTTTGTTTTTGGGAGGACGCAAGGCTGCGCCCTCTCTTTTTTTGTGCGGTTTTCGGAAAAACCGGGATTTTGCGGGTATTTCCTTGGGGTCAGAACGCTTTTTAGGGGAAGAAGAACAAAGACAGCAAGCATAGGGAGTGTAGCCACACTCCCGGCAAAATCCCTGACCCGGCGCACCTGCCGGGCCGGGGATTTTCTCTTTGGGGAAGCCCCAAACCCCTTGTATCAGATCACCGCCATAGAAAGGATGTGAACCCAAAATGTCTTACAGCTCCTACGACCACGACGATTTAGAACCGGCCAGCACTATGCGGATCGAGCGTCGGATTTACTTTGAAAGCGGCAAGACCGATCTTTCCGAAATGGTAAAGCTGCCCCTTGCGGAGCTTCTTTCCCTGCGGGCGGAAAGCGCCGCCGCAGAACAGGAAGTGTTTGACCGCCTGAAAGAACAGGCCGCCGCATGGGAGGAACAGGCCGGAAGAACCCTGTTTCTGGACAAAGCCCTTGAATATGCCCGGACGCTTCCCGTCACCCACACCGCAAACCAGTGGGAGGCCCCGGACGAATACCGCCATATCCGCAGCAACATGGTTTACCAGATGGATTACTCCATTTCCGAGAACACCCGGTATGACAGCGCCGCCCAAAAATCCGTCCCCTACTCGTGGACGCTCCGCTGGGGTCTTTATACCAACGCGCCCCACGGAAACCCGATGGAAAAGATCGCCGGACAGGAACGGAAAGTCTTTTCCAGCCGGGAAGAACTGGACAAGTACCTGAATGGCCGGATCAAAGCCCACGACCATTACTTTACCGAAATTTCCCCGGCCATCCCCAAGGAATACGCCGACTGTTTTAAGGTCAATGGCTGCCTGCTCCCCGGCTATACCATCGAGGGGGAGGAACCGGCAAAAGCCGCAGCACTTCCCACACAGGAGGAAGCCGCACAGCCGCAACAGACCACAGCCACCCCGGAAAGGAGGGAACCCGTGAACGAAGTATTTTCCATTTTTCTTGATAACCGCGCCGAGGCGCAGACCGGCGGGCCGCATGGGTACTGGCTTTCCCTGCCGACTTCCGCCGAACAGGTACAGGAAACCTTAAAGGAAATCCATATCACCGCCGACAACCAGCAGGACTTGTTCATTGGCGACTTTTCCGCCCCGGAGGGAAAACCGCTGGAACTGCCGGAGGACTTAATCAAGACCGCCAGCGTGGACGAACTGAACTTCCTTGCTGCCCAGCTTCAAAAGCTGGACGCCGTGGAGCTTGCGGAGCTGAACGCCGTCATGCAGTCCCCGGCGAAAATGCAGACCATCGGGCAGCTTTTGGACTACGCTGAAAACACCGATTGTTTTGTCTTAATCAACGCCAAGGACAACCGCAGTCTGGGGGAATATTATCTGAATGATTCCGGGCTGTTTGTCGTTCCCGACCCGTGGAAACCGGCCATTGACACCGACCGGCTGGGAAGTTTTATCGCCAACGAGGAACAGGGAACCTTTACCGATTACGGCTATATCCTGCGAACCAGCGACGAATGGCAGCGCGTCCATGAGGGCCAGCCAGTGCCGGAGGAATACCGGGTGATGGCCTATCCTGCGCCGGAAATTCTGCGGGAGGAAAGCAAGGTGCAGCCGGAGGCGGCAACCCCCGCAAAGGCCCCGCAGCCTGTCACCCCCATTCTCTTAAACGGCCAGAACAGCGCCGAGCGCATGAAAGAGATCACCGACCGGCTGGAAACCGGCATACAGGAGCTTTTCGAGAGTGAACGCTACAAAGCCTATCTCACCACCATGTCCAAGTTCCACAGTTACAGCTTCAACAATACCCTCTTGATCGCCATGCAGGGCGGACAGCTTGTGGCAGGCTACAACAAGTGGCGGGACGATTTTCACCGCAATGTGAAGAAAGGCGAAAAGGCCATCAAGATACTGGCCCCGGCCCCGTTCAAGGCAAAAAAGGAAGTGCAAAAGCTGGACGCACAGGGCAGGCCGGTGATGGGAAAAGACGGAAAGCCTGTTACCGAAGTACAGGAAATACAGGTTCCGGCCTTTAAGATCGTTTCCGTCTTTGATGTGAGCCAGACCGAGGGAGAACCGCTGCCCTCTATCGGCGTGGAAGAACTGACCGGCAGCGTGGAACGCTACGGGGAATTTTTTAAGGCGCTGGAACAGACCTCCCCGGTTCCCATTGGTTTTGAGGACATTCCGGGCGGTTCCCACGGCTACTACCACCTGACGGAAAAGCGGATCGCCATTCAGGAGGGCATGAGCGAATTACAGACCCTAAAGACGGCTATCCACGAGATCGCCCATTCCAAGCTCCACGCCATCGACCCGGAAGCCCCGGCCATTGAGCAGGCCGACCGTCCCGACAGCCGCACCCGCGAAGTGCAGGCCGAAAGCGTGGCCTATGCCGTCTGCCAGCACTACGGGCTGGACACCTCCGATTATTCCTTTGGCTATGTGGCCGGTTGGAGTTCCGGCAAGGACTTGAAAGAGCTGAAAGCCTCCCTTGAAACCATCCGGGCCACCGCCCATGAACTGATTACCACCATTGACGGCCACCTTGCCCAGCTTCAGAAAGAACGGCAGGCCCAGCAGGAGCAGCCGCAGGCCGCACCGCTGGAACAGGCCGCCGAGCAGCCAGACCCGGACAGCGTATTTTCCAAGCTGCCCCCGGAGCAACAGCAGGAAATGACCGCCAGCGTAAAAGCCATGCTGCAAACCCTCATTGACGCGGATTTGAAATCCACCGGCGAAGTGTCGCAGGGAACCAAGGAGGCGGCGTAGGCGCAGGGCTTTACCATTGCCGGGGATGGAACGCTGGAACAGGCCAAAGCCCCGCAGGAGGCCGCCTACCGTCTGGAAAGCGGCGAATATCTGTATATCCAGACATCAGAAACCGGCTACGATTACACGCTGTACGGTCCCGACTACAAAGAACTGGACGGAGGCCAGCTTGACAATCCCGACCTGTCCCTTGCGGAAGCCGGAAAAGAAATCCTTGCCATCCATGAGCGACCGGCTGGGACAATAGAACCCCTGACCGGCGACGGGCTGGATGATTTTCTGGAAGCAACCGAACAGGCCAACGCCATTCCCCAGCCGCAGGCGTGGAATGGGATCGACGGCCTTTTGAATGGAAAGCCGTTCATGCCGGAGGCGTCCCCGGCTGACCGGGCTGCCGCTCTGATTGAACTGGCAGAGAAAAACGCCCCGCGTTTGGGCAGCGAGGAACGGCAGTTGATCGTGGCCTATGCCGAGGCCGTGGGCGATAACGACAAGGTAATCGGGCTTATCAACCGCCTGTGTGAACAGGGCTATGAGCTGCAAAAGGGCCAGATGGATTCCTTTGTGAAAAGCGAGATCGAAAGTGAGATTGCCGTTGCAAACGCCAAGCGGCAGATCGCCCAGAATCCGGCAGCGGAGCCGGTTGTCACGATCCTTTGGAGTGAAAGCCCCCATCTGAAAGACGGCCAGCAAATGCCGCTGCATGAAGCCGAGGCCGTTTTTAAGGAGCTGGACAGCGCCAGACGCCATGAACGGGAGCAGCCGGGCTATACGGGCCATTGGTACGACAAGACCAAGTTCCGCATTGATTTTACCATGCAGGGCCAGCCGGACAGCTACGAGGGACGGCAGGACTTTGGCGACGGGGACGGTTCCCTGATCCAGCATATCCGGGGCTATCACGAATACTACGCACAGGATGAAAGCTGGAAAAACCATGTGCTGCACCATGAGGGGCCGGAGGCATGGGAGGCGGACAAGGCCCAGCGGGATATGCTGCTGCATGAGTTCGTCCCATATATGGAGTTGCATTGCAATCTGGCCACTATGGAGCAGGAGGCCCGGCGTCCCCTGCGATCCGGGGAAACCCTGACGCCGGAACAGACCGCTTATTTCAACGCGGTTTTGGACTATGTAAAAGAGTGCCGCCCGCTTCTCAATCAGGGCCAGTACCACTTGCCGGAGCCGCCGCAGCTTGCCGACTTCGACCAGAGCTTGCAGGACTACAAAAAACAGATCGAGGCAGAGCTGGAACAGGAGGCCGCCGCTGCCGGGCTGACGGTGGAGGAATATGTTGCCTCTGACTATGAGGCCCCGGCGCAGCCCAACTTTTCCATCTACCAAGTGCCGCCCGGCCCGGAGGGGCGCGACTTCCGCTATCGTTCCTATGAGGAATTGCAGGCGGATGGGCTTTCGGTGGACAGGAAGAATTACCAGCTTATCTACTCCGCGCCGCTGGACAAGGACATCACACTGGACGAGATTTACCGCCGCTTCAACATGGAACATCCCGCCGATTACAAGGGACATTCCCTCTCGATGGGGGATATTGTGGTGTTCCGGCAGGATGGAAAACAGACCGCCTACTATGTGGACGAGGGGGCCGACTACCGGCAGGTGCCGGAGTTTTTCGCCCAGCCGGAAAAGCAGCTCACGCCGGACGAGTGCATGACCGGCGAACAAATCCAGACGCCGAGAGGGCATTTCTATCTGACCGACAGGAGCCGGGAACAGATGGAGGCCGCCGGGTATGGATTCCACCACCAGTCGGAGGACGGCAGGTATCTTATTATGGCAAACGGCACAAGAGCCTTTGCCATCCCCGCCCAGCCAGAAAGCCATATCAAGACGGCGGAAATGTCCACCGAGCAGAACTACAACATGATCGACGGCATGATGAACAACGCCCCGTCTATGGAGGAACTGGAAGCAAGGGCAAAAGCCGGGGAACAGATTTCCCTTTTGGATGTGGCCGAGCTGCCCCGGTAGTCGGCACATGGAACCTAACCGAGATTTATGAATATGTAGATGATTGCTGGAAACATTACAGACTGAATATATGGGGGCCGATAGATATTGTATTCGATGAAAATAACCTCATCGAAATCTATACTCCGGGCCAAAGCGAGGTCACACATTACTGTTGCATACCTCAAAAGCGCCTCATTACCTATGCGGACAATAGCTGCTACATATTTTCGCTGGCATCGGATTATTTCGATATTATTTCACCCGAGAACCACGGCAACCGCATTATCCGGTATATTTTCAACCGAATCCCCGATGAACAACTACACAACGGCCCCGAGCCGATTACCCAGTCAATAGATATAAATGGAGAATGGTTGATCGACTACGGGCAGGAATATTCTTACAAAAAATGGAAACCCCAAAACAAAGATATACCCTCCGTCGGGCCGTGGATATGGAAATTCGACGAACATTGGGACACCTTTTCCGAATATAAATTCGGGTGTAGAGCATATCGCGTAACATGGGCAAAGGATTACGATAAAAAAGCCGGGATTATTCGGATATATTTGAGTAAGACCCGTACTGTTATCGCCCAGCTAAAACCCGACGACGACAACACCGGGATATGGGCCTATATCCTCGAACACCTAAACGGAGATTATAGAGAGAGTAAACAACGGCTGCATCTTACAAAATGGGATCGTGGCTGTAAGTCGCAATTATCCCAAAGTCTGTATTGGGCAGAAAAGGCCACAAGATGCTGCACTCCCGCAGATCGTATTCCTATCGCCTTACTCCGGTTATGGCACCAGCCGAACCCCGCGAATAATTCCCGGTTGATTGCTTCCGGTGAACTTTTGAGCCATCCCCGAAAGTACAAGAGTTCCGAATACGCCGGGGCCTATGTTTTTCTGCATTACTACACAATGTTCCGCAGGTCGTCGGGAAAAACATATCGGACAGCCCCGGAAATATTATATCAACACTTTAACGAAATCATCGGCCTCTGGTTGGACTTATACCAGCAGGGCGAAAATATCGAGAACATCCATCTTTTTTACATAAAACGCTATTCCATCTTCCTTAAAACGTTACACCAAGCAGCAACCCCACCCGCAGATGAAAAGCAAACAGAAGACATCGCTGAAAAGGTCGAACCGGAATTTGAAAAAGCCGGTTCTTGGTTTATGCGAATATTACATGGACGCTTCCGATAGTACAATATTGCCGGGCGAGGTCGATAAACCGGCGTGGATCTCCACCGGCATATCCATAAGCTGTGACACTTTGAGTATGATGGCCCGGCTCATATATATATCGTCATGCTTGCCATCGACGGCACCATAGCCGCCGTCGGGCTTCAACTCGTACCACTCGATTTCATCCAGCGCCCGTTTATCCCGCTCAATGTAGAGGATTTCACGTAGGCGCTTCGTCATTTGGGTTACAAGATCGGTCTTGCTGGCCGCGTTGGTGTGAAAACCATATTTCACCGGCTGGCCCTCGCGGATGCGCGTAGGGTCTGACCGCGAAAACATATATGTGTACTTTTCAGTATCCATAAGTCCAAGAACCGAGCTTAAAAGTCCGATATATGGAAGCAGTTCATCAGGCACATTCTTACAGTCGTAGCACATCATTATATATGCAATTCCATTAGTGAACATATTGTGGTGGATTACATCAACACCACCAATCTTCTTAGGGTCAATATATAACTTAGCCGGCTCTCTTGTGATATCCTTTAACTCAAGCTGTGGAATCTTCTCAAGATCCTTCTGGCTTGAAGGTGTATCCTGATATTCCTTTAATGCCTTTGTCTGCTTAACAAGCTCTTCCAGTTCTTCCTTGGAAAGTGTTGCCTTATACTTTGCAAGCTGCTCTGCTTCCTTTGCTTCCTTCTCCTCTGCAAGTCCATGCTTTGGAACAAGGCTTAACACTACCTCATGATTATTATTAATAATATTGTCTTCAATGAATTTCTCAAAGAAGCCGTTCTCTGAATTCTTCTTGATTATTTCAAATGTCTCTCCTGCCTCAACATGAATGAATGGCTTGTTCTCATCATAAAGCCAGCTGTCCATCATTGTGAGATAATACATAAGTCCCTTTGGATATGGTCCAAAATCAGCTTCTCTGTATTTGAATTCGTAATAGTTGATTCCTGCCTTAACCATTCTCTTGCTAAGACCGTTCTTAACAATATCAGAAAGCGTGTATTCAACAACACTCACAAATCTGTCTCTGTCACTTTCATTCGCATTCTTAGTAATAATTGAATACACCGGCTGATACACAGAAGTCTCTAACACACTATACACATCTGTTCCAATTCCGGCATCAATAAGTGCCTGCTTAAGCGGAGCACCCGGTGCCATGATAAGTGCATAATCAAGAATCTGTAATGCAAGATAGCTTACTGGGTCTGTTGATGTTCCGATAACAACATTGTAAGAAAGATAAGTGTTATCCTCCTCTGGCTCATCATCAGTAATTGCATACTCTCTTGTCTCATACTTAGGTGCGTCAAATGCTTTCTGGAAAGTTACCTCGGCATCTATATTGACATCATTCTTATCAAAAGCTGAGAGGTATTCGTTATTAAGATATTCAAGCCTCTCATCAACATCAATATCTCCGTACAGATAGATATAACTGTTCACAGGATGATAATATTCCTTGTGATACTTAATGAAATCTTCATACTTAAGCTGTGGTATAGCCTCAGGGTCACCACCGGATTCATTCTTGTATTCAGAATCAGGGAAGAGTGATACAAATGTATATCTTGAAAGCACATCATCTGCTGAAGAATACACACCCTTCATCTCATTAAATACAACTCCGTTATAAGCAAGCTCTCCATCTACATCTTCAAGCTCATAATGCCAGCCTTCCTGCTTGAATATCTCCTCATGCTCATACATTGCAGGATAGAATACCGCATCCATATAGACATCCATAATATTCTTGAAATCTGCCATATTGCAGCTTGCAACAGGATATACTGTCTTATCCGGATAAGTCATTGCATTAAGAAATGTGTTAAGAGAACCCTTGCATAGTTCTACAAATGGGTCTTTAACCGGATATTTTCTTGAACCACACAAGGTAGAATGTTCAATTATATGCTGCATTCCCGTGTCATTATCCGGTGGTGTCTTAAAACCTATAGAAAATACCTTGTTATCATCATCATTAGAAATAATTGCAACTCTCGCACCTGATTTCTTATGCTTTAATAAAAGTCCTACGGAATTAAGGTCATTAAGCTTTTCAATGTTCACAAGCTCATATGCACCGTAATCTTTATTAAGTTCGTTATATCTTGTCTCTAAATTCATATTACTGCTTTAATCTCCAATCTTTACAATAAGGAATTATACATATAAATATAATACCCCACAATGTAGGATTTTACCACATTGTGGGGTGAGTGTAAACTTACATTACATATGTAAGCTATAGTATTTATTTGCCGAAAAGACCTTTCTTCTTACCGTGTCTTTCATTGCCTGTAAGCGCCTTTTCATATGCCATAAGTGCGTCCTTCTGCTCCTGATTAAGCTTTGTAGGAATATCAACTATTAAAGTGATATAATGATCGCCTCTCTGTGCTGCATTTCTTACACTTGGCATACCTTTGCCTTTAAGTCTTACTCTTGTACCTGATGCTGTTCCCGGCTTAACTTCGTACAATACTTCTCCATCAACAGTCTTAACCTTGATTTCACCGCCAAGTACCGCTGTTGGATAGCTTATTACAACATTAGAGAATATATTGTATCCGTCTCTTTCAAATTCTGTGCTTGCTGAGATAATAACAGCAACTAAGAGGTCACCTCTTGGTCCGCCATTAACTCCCGGCTCACCTTTGCCCTGTATACGTACACACTGGCCATTATCGATACCTGCCGGGATATTGACTTCGATAGTCTTCTTGCTGCTTATATAGCCTGTTCCGTAACAATCCGGACACTTCTCCTTAATTATCTTACCAGTTCCATGACAGTCAGGACATGGCTGCTGGCTTCTTACCATTCCAAGGAATGACTGCTGTGTGAAAGTTACCTGTCCACGGCCACCACATTTGCTACAGGTCTCTGGTGATGTACCAGGCTTAGCTCCTGTACCGTGACAGCTTGAGCACTCATCCTTTAATGTAACATCTATCTTCTTGGTTGTTCCCCTTACTGACTCGTCAAATGTAATTCTTACATTAACTCTTACATCAGCACCTCTTCTTGGTCCATTGCTGTTTCGTCTGCTTCCGCCGCCTCCGAACATACCGCCAAAGAGATCTCCGAAAATATCTCCCATGTCACCAAAATCGAAATCGAAGCCACCTGCTCCAGCTCCACCTGCTCCGCCTTCAAATGCGGCATGGCCAAACTGGTCATACTGTCTTCTCTTTTCAGCATCGCTTAACACCGCATAAGCTTCAGAAGCCTCTTTGAATTTTATTTCAGCTTCTTTATCCCCTGGATTCATATCAGGATGATATTTCTTTGCAAGTTGTCTGTATGCTTTCTTAATAGCAGCGTCATCGGCATCCTTAGGCACGCCAAGGACTTCATAATAATCTCTCTTATCTGCCATGATTGCTTCCTCTTTCTTATTTAATCAACAGAAACTGCACGGAGTTTACACCCCATGCAGTCCTTATTCCAGTCAGTTATTGCTGACAATTAAACCTCTTTGTAATCTCCGTCAACTACATCATCACCGTATGGAGCTGAACCATTAGAAGCACCAGCACCCATATCAGGACCTGCACCTGCTCCCATGTCTGGGCCTGCACCACCAGCAGCCTGCTGTGACTCATATAACTTAGCGAAAAGCTTCTGAGCACTTTCCATAAGTTTTTCCTTGGCAGCCTTGATTTCATCAACCTGTGCATCTGTCATGTTTTCTGGGTCAGAACCATCAACAAGTGCCTTTAATGCGTTAAGGTCAGTCTCAACTGCAGCCTTGTCAGAAGCATCAAGCTTGTCGCCTGCCTCATCCATAGCCTTCTGTGTCTGGAATACCATTGAATCAGCTTCGTTACGTGCATCA
>OGXH01002881.1_pt1 | contig 11588 bp, 10 predicted proteins | sample 1576241 | NCBI WGS metagenome assembly OGXH01 (sample SAMEA3541529, study PRJEB24748) | human gut metagenome | biome: human gut; feature: human-associated habitat; material: faeces | place: China | collected 2012
TTGTGTATTAAATGCTTTAGATGTCAAAAGTATATTTATCCAGACTGTAATGAAAGATATACTTAAAATAATGAAACAAATCCAAAACAAAATTTCCTTTTGCTTTCCACTTAATAGTTCTTTTGATTCTTGGTGCTTAACCAATTTATTACTCATTCCATAATACCTCTAAAGTACTTTTTTCTTCTTCCTTCCCTTCGTCCAAGAAGTGTATCTCACTCAAAGAACTCGGTCAATCCCGATTTGTTACTCACATGATATCATATTTTTTCTTCAATTGCATTTTCATTGAAAAAATCATTAAAACTTCCAATGTTTAATATAAATAAAGCAATATAGTTGCATCCCTACTCGTATTAAGAGCTGAAAAATAAATATAAATCCTATATTAATGAAGAAGGAATGGAAGAAAAAAGCATCTTTTGAATATAGAATACCTAATATATTTTGTACATTCAAATTATTTATTGGAAACAAATACAAAATTTTGTTACCTACCCCTGTTTTTATCATTTGCACCAGCAATAATGGTAATATATATACCCCTAATGAAACAGCTAATACTGACATAGATGAATGCATAAGAGCTGATATTAACAATGTTACACTCTCAACAAATCCAATACCAACTAATTGCATGACAAGAATTAAAAAGTATATTTGAATATGGTTATATTGCAAAGGGAAGTCAAATAATCCCAACGACAAATTTGTTTGTATGTCTGAATTCCATCCGCTCATATCATACATTGTAGAGAAAACACCTATGTTGACCAATTGAAAAATAATAAATAAACTCACTGTAATAATACTTGTCGCAATCAATTTAGCAAATATCATTTTGTTTCTTCCATATTTTGTAACTAACAGAATCTGATTGATATTTTTAGAATTATCATCTGAAAACACTATGGAAGATACCAATATTGTAATTATGGACAAAAGAGCATATATATATCCAAGTACTCGATATAAGTCTGTCCATGGAACATAATTTCCTAATGTCAAAGGAGTATCAAATTTTTTAAATCCAACCTCGTCCAATGAATATAAATCCACGTCTTCTATTGTTAATCTTTGGCCTTTATTAACCTGTTCAATCATTTCTGAATAAACATTTTCGGCATCTTTTGAAAAAAAAGTATCTCCTATTTCCCAATAAAATGGATAAAAAGGCTTATTAACAACTTTTTGCTCTTCATTCTCTTGGAAATTATTCATAGAATCAGACAGAATCATTTTAACTTTTTCATCTGTAAACTCTCCAGAATATTTTTCATCTATTATTACATCGAGGCTCTTTTCAAACCCCTTTTTCTTATTACTCGCTTCACTCATTGATAGCTGTGAATAGTGATACCCAACAAAAAAAATCCCCAGAAGGACTAAGCATCCTACAACAATCCCACCAAATACAGTTCGGTTTCTCAATATTTTCCCAAGTTCAAACTTAATTAGCGATGTCATACTCTCATTCCCCCTCTCTAAAATAAAACAAATACAAATCTTCTAAAACCGGATCAACTTGTTTCGCATTTGCAAAAGGTTTTTCCCTTGAAATAAGTCGAAGAACAACTCCGTCTTCTCCATATTTACGATTACTTACTGTATATACTTGCTCAATTCGATTTACTTCTTTTTCTGGAACCAGGCATTCCCATACACACTTGTTAATATCTTTCAACAAATATCTTATTGTGCCTGTATTTTCAATTCTACCTTTTTTTAGAATAATGATTTCATCTGCTATATATTCTATATCTGATACAATATGTGTAGACAATAATACTATTTTTTCTGATGCAAACGAACTTATCAGTTTTCTAAATTTAACTCGCTCTTTGGGATCGAGCCCTACCGTAGGTTCATCTAATATTAAAATTTCCGGATTATTAATCATTGCTTGAGCGATACCTAGTCTCTGTTTCATTCCGCCAGAATACTTTCTGATTTTTTTATTTTTCACATCATCTAAGCCAACCTGAATCAATAAATCTAAACATCTCTTTTTTGCTATTTTCCCATTTAAGCCTTTCAATGAAGCGATATACATCATAAAATTTAATCCTGTAAAATCAGGATAGTATCGAAAATCTTGTGGTAAGAATCCAAGAATCGAGCGATAATATTCTGCTTGCAGAGCAATATCTTTATGGTCATATTGTATATTTCCACAATTTGCTCTCATCAGTCCACAAATAATACGAAATAAAGTTGTTTTACCCGCCCCATTAGCACCTAATATTCCGTAAATTCCAGGAGTAAATCGATACGACACATCATCAAGCACAGTTACATTCCCATATTGTTTTGTTATATTATTAATAGTTAATTCCATACTGAAGCTACCTCCCATTTGATTATTTTAGTTTGAGAATATAAGATAATCCCTAATATTGTCGTTGTAATGAAATATGCTATTCCCCAATAAAGCATTCGGATTTCATATATTTTAAAGATATTTGCAATTAAAATAACTGCGACACAAATACTTCCCGATATACACCATAGGAAATAATTATGTAATTGCTTTCTCCATATAGTTATAAGCGAAAATAAAATAATGCAAACAATATTGTATGGAACAAGTACATAGACTAATATCTGATACAAAGGCAAAGATACTATAGATTTAGTCATAAGAGAAAGCAAAATAACAATTACCATATCAATAATGCCAAAAATCAATAATTTCATCATAATATGTTGTCGCAAATCATATTTGAATGTCTGTTCCAATTCCCACATTCCTGTAGTAAAACTTTTGAATAATTCATCTAAAAAAAATAAAGCCGAAATGAATATTACACCTGTAATGCATAACATTATTTCACTTATCGGCTGTAAATTTTTAAAATTTAATGCCATAGTTATCCCTGATAGAAAGATGAATAATTGAATTATCCAAGTATGAACATGTATGAAGCGAAAAGTTGACAGGAATAGCTCAAAGTAAGAATGTCGACTCATTTCAAGTCTAATCATTATTTCATATCCTAATTCGATGGTTTTTTCACGTCCTTCTATATCACCTTCTAATTTATAACCAGCCAATTTCGATATAATATCTTTTTTATCCATCATAAAATTCCTCTCTTTCTAAAACTTTTTCTAATTTTCTAAGGCCTTGATAAATACGTGACTGTACAGTAGATACCCCCACGCCAGTAATTGTCGCAATATCTTTTACCTTTAAATCGTGATAATACCGTAGTATCACAACCTCTCGTTGTATTTCAGGAAGTAAATCAAGTGCTTTTTGAACCGTTTCTTTTCTCTCATCATGTAATATTTCATCAATCAATGAAGTGTCTAAATCAGTTGTAAAATTATCTGTGAGTTCTATTTGCTCAATATGTCTTTTTTTCAAATAATTATTGCAAGTATTGACAGCCATAGTGTATAGATAATTTTGAAATTTTCCTATGAATCGGTATCTAGGTAAACTTTCTACCAATTTTAAAAAAATATCCTGTGTTAAATCAGAAGCTATATCGCAGTCTCCATAACATCTGCGAACACAATAAAAATACACACTATCATAATATTTATGTACTAAAATATCCCATGCATCAGGATCTCCCATCTTAATTTTGTTTATTATCATCCAGTCTTGTATCATATCCATCACTTTTCTCTTAATTATTCTTCTCTATATATAAACAACTAACCTTAACAAATCATTTAAAAACACAAAAACTTTTTATATTTTTTTATATTTTTTTACAATATGATAAACTATTCTTCCCCTCATGAGCAAGGGATTAGGAGTTCCCTGTGGCGGTTAGTATGCAGTAGTTCGATTATCCTGTAAGCGTGAGTTTTCCAAACTTATCGGATTCTTGGTAGTTGCCTTAGTAGCCGTTGGTCTTGTATTCAATGCGTCCGGCGTAAAAGACGTATTGTTACAGTTATTTAATAAGATTATTGGAGCGTAAAATTAAGAATCCCACATTTTGAACACAAACTTGTGGTAATATACTAATTTGTGGTAATATACTAATATCATTAAAATGTTTAAAGGAGATTCTTATTATGGTTAGATACAGTATTGAAATCGGACAGCAAGAACAAGATATTTTAAAAGAAATCGTTTTAGCCAGTGATAAAAATGTAAAGAAACGTAAATTTGCAACAGGGTTATCGTCTGTGATGGCTGTCATAATGTTAATATATACGATTCTTTGTTTTATGAATAGTCGTATTGGATATGGTATTATTGGATTATTATTTTCGGTTTTCTTTATCTGGATTATCATAAACGGAGCTAACACATTTCAGAAAAAAGTAATAAATATTGTTCATTCAAAGATGGATAATAAATTGACTTCGGGAAAACGTGAATATTGTTTTGATACCGATGGTATTACAGTTAGTTCTGATATCGGTAACGGGACTAATCATTGGAACGCCTTTAAATGTTGGGGGATTTTCAGAAATTACATATATATCAGAACAATAAAAAATGAAATGGTTCTTGTTAATCAAAATGATTTGTCTGAAAATGATGTAAAAGAGTTAAAATCCCTTTTGAGTCAGAATTTAAAAGAAGAAACGCTTTAATATTGTTTTAGAGTTAAGCAGTCTTTCAGTTATGATCGACTGCTTTTTTCATACTCAAAATTAGAAGAAAGGACTGAATTACGATGGAAGAATGTAGCGTATTGATTGAAACGACCAAATCAGCAGAGGATAAAACCTCTCGCTGGTTTGATTTACCCATTGATTATGAGCTGTTCCGTGACCTGCTCGGTGTGGAAGCTGACAGTAAAGATTATCAAATCACAGACATGAAGCTCCCTTTTGCTGGCGACATTGTAAGGACAACATCTGTCAGACGGTTAAACAAGCTGTACTTTACTTACACGGATTTATCGCCAGAAGTTCAGCAGGCATACAAAGAGTTGATTCCCTATTGTGGCGGTGTAGAGGATTTATTGCAGAAATCCGAAGAATTTCTGTTTTATCCAGAGTGCCACAACATCATGGACGTTGCCCGTTACCGCTTGGAGCATAACATTGAATTTTCTGCTCTTTCCGAAAAAGGAAAGAAATATTTTAATCTGGAAGCCTACGCCCATGAGCTGGAAGAAAAAGGATGTTATGCCCTCTGCAACAACGGTATGTTCAAACTTTGACAGGTGGTATTGCTTATGGCAGAAATGAAAGTATTTGTTATCAATCTTGATGAACAGGAAAAAGATACAGGCTGTGCATGGTTTACACTTCCCTGCAACATAGAAGCATTAAAACAATCCATTGGCTTACCGCCGGACAGTGACCGTTATCTTATCAGTGATTATGATTTCCCTTTTGAAATCCTGCAAGATACAGACCTTGACCTGTTAAACAATATCTGCCTTGCAATTTCGGAGAGTGAAATCCCACCCGAAGATATACCTTTAATTCAAAGAGAATGGTTTTCAAACCTGCAAGAGCTGGAAGTCGGACTTTGCAATATTACATACCATCGAAACTGTTCAGATATGGAAGAAACATCAGAACATTTCCTGTGTGTACATGGCAGATTTTATGAATACAATGAGTGAAAGGAAGTGAACCGCTTATGATTGATGATATGCAAGTCTATATAGCCAATCTTGGCAAGTACAATGAGGGAGAACTGGTCGGGGACTGGTTCTCTTTTCCGTTGGACGAAGAAGTGATTGCAGAACGTATCGGCTTAAATGCAGAGTACGAAGAATACGCAATCCACGATACGGACAACTTCCCTATGGAGATTAGAGAATACACTTCTATTGAAGAATTGAACCGTATCTATGAGCAGTTGGAAGAATTACCAGATTACCTGCTGGACGACTTGGACAGTTTCGTATCCTGTTATGGAAGTCTGGAAGAACTGGTGGAGCATAAAGACGACATCATTCTGTATTCCGGCTGTGAAACGATGACCGATGTAGCCTACTATCTGATTGATGAAGTACAGGCACTCGGAGAAATCCCGTCCCACTTACAGAACTATATCGACTACGAAGCCTACGGGCGTGACCTCGATATAGAGGGGACATTTATTGAAACAAACGCTGGTATCTGTGAGGTACTGCGTTAAGGGCTGGCAGATCAGCACCGCCACTGGTGCTACTGTCAGCTTTTCTCTTGGGGGCAGTCTGGGAAATCCGGCTGTCCCTGTTGTTATGAAAATGAAGAAAGGAGCATTTACAAGTGAAGAAAATCCGAAGTTATACAAGTATCTGGAACGTGGAAAAGGTACTGTATGCCATCAATGATGTAAACCTGCCATTCCCTGTTACCTTTACCCAGATTACATGGTTTGTGCTGACGGAATTTATCATCATTCTGTTTGCAGACCTACCGCCACTTTCTATGATTGAGGGTGCGTTTTTGAAATATTTCGGGATTCCCGTTGCTCTTACATGGTTTATGTCACAGAAAACCTTTGACGGGAAAAAGCCATACAGTTACATCAAGACGATGGTTCTGTATGCCCTGCGTCCCAAAGTGACTTATGCCGGAAAAGCCGTGAACCTGCATAAGCAGAAATTTGAGGAAACTATCACGGCAGTAAGGAGTGTGACCTATGTTCCCGATTAAATATATCGACAACAACCTTGTCTGGAATAAGGACAATGAGGTGTTCGCCTACTATGAGCTGATACCGTACAATTATTCATTCTTATCCCCAGAACAGAAATACCTTGTGCATGACAGCTTCCGTCAGCTTATCGCACAGTCCCGTGAGGGAAAGATTCATGCGTTGCAGATTGCAACCGAAAGCTCAATCCGAAGCATACAGGAACAGTCAAAGAAGCTGGTAACTGGAAAGCTCCGTAAGGTAGCAATCCAAAAGATAGACGACCAGACCGAAGCCCTTGTATCCATGATAGGCGACAATCAAGTTGATTACCGTTTCTTTCTGGGATTCAAGCTCATGGTCACAGAGGACGAAGTCAATCTGAAGAACATCAAAAAATCGGTATTTCTGACATTCCGTGAGTTTTTGAATGAGGTAAGGCACACGCTGATGAATGACTTTGTTTCCATGAGCAATGATGAAATCAACCGTTATGCGAAGATGGAAAAACTGCTGGAAAACAAAATCTCCCGTAGATTCAAAATCCGCCGACTGGAAGCCAAAGACTTTGCGTATCTGATGGAACACCTCTACGGCAGGGACGGGATAGCTTATGAAGATTATGTGTATCCTCTGCCAAAAAGAAAATTAAAAAGAGAAACACTGATTAAGTATTATGACCTTATCCGTCCTACCCGTTGTGTGGTAGAAGAAAGCCAGCGATATTTGCGTCTGGAACATGAGGACAGCGAAAGCTATGTATCCTACTTTACGGTCAATGCCATTGTCGGGGAGCTGGACTTCCCATCATCGGAAATCTTTTATTTCCAGCAACAGCAGTTCACATTCCCTGTGGACACTTCCATGAATGTTGAGATTGTCGGGAATAAGAAAGCCTTAACCACTGTCCGTAACAAGAAAAAGGAATTAAAGGACTTGGATAATCACGCCTATCAAGCCGGAAACGAAACAAGTTCAAATGTGGTGGAAGCCTTAGACAGTGTCGATGAACTGGAAACAGATTTAGACCAGAGCAAGGAAAGTATGTACAAGTTAAGTTACGTCATACGGGTATCTGCACCCGATCTTGACGAACTGAAACGCCGTTGTGATGAAGTCAAGGACTTTTACGATGATTTGAATGTGAAGCTGGTTCGCCCTGCCGGAGATATGATGGGACTGCATGGAGAGTTTCTTCCAGCCAGCAAGCGTTATATCAATGATTATATCCAGTATGTGAAATCCGATTTTTTAGCCGGACTTGGCTTCGGTGCTACCCAGATGTTGGGCGAAAATACAGGAATCTATATCGGATATTCCGTGGATACGGGAAGAAATGTCTACCTGCAACCGTCCCTTGCCAGTCAAGGGGTAAAAGGTACGGTCACAAATGCGTTGGCTTCTGCTTTTGTAGGTTCGCTTGGTGGTGGAAAATCATTCTGTAATAACCTGCTAGTATATTATTCCGTCCTGTTCGGTGGACAGGCAGTTATCCTAGACCCGAAAAGTGAGCGTGGAAACTGGAAAGAAACACTGCCGGAGATTGCAGAGGAAATCAACATTGTAAACATTACCAGTGATTCCAGCAATCAAGGGCTGTTAGACCCGTATGTGATTATGAAAGATGTCAAGGACGCTGAAAGTCTTGCCATCGACATTCTTACATTCCTTACAGGAATTTCTTCAAGGGACGGCGAAAAGTTCCCTGTCCTTAGAAAAGCTGTCCGCACGGTATCCCAGAATCAGAACCACGGGCTGTTGCAGGTCATTGAGGAACTGCGGAAAGAGGATACCGCCGTATCCCGTAACATTGCAGACCATATCGAAAGTTTTACGGACTATGATTTTGCACAGCTTTTGTTCTCAGACGGTTCGGTGGAAAATGCAATCAGTCTGGATAACCAGCTCAACATCATACAGGTTGCAGATTTGGTTCTGCCGGATAAGGATACCACCTTTGAGGAATACACGACCATTGAACTGTTGTCGGTATCCATCTTAATTGTTATCAGTACCTTTGCCCTTGACTTTATTCACAGTGACCGAAGCATTTTTAAAATCGTGGATTTGGACGAAGCATGGGCGTTCTTAAATGTGGCACAGGGCGAAACACTCTCAAATAAACTGGTGCGTGCTGGTAGAGCCATGAACGCCGGAGTCTATTTCGTGACACAATCCTCTGGGGACGTATCGAAAGAAAGTCTGAAAAATAACATCGGCTTAAAGTTTGCGTTCCGCTCCACAGATACCAATGAAATCAAACAGACCTTAGAGTTTTTCGGACTGGACAGTGAGGACGAAAATAACCAGAAACGGTTGAGGGATTTGGAGAACGGACAATGCTTAATGCAGGATTTATACGGGCGTGTCGGTGTGGTACAGATACACCCTGTCTTTGTAGAACTGCTCCATGCCTTTGATACCAGACCGCCGATAAAAAGTGAGGTGGATTTGGAATGATGAAATCTGTCACAAAAGAAAAGGTATTCCATGTACTGAAACTGGTTCTGCTTGCCATAACGGTAACGCTGGTACTGCTGTCCCTGCTTGGGACGGTGGCTCATGCGTCTGGACTGGTCGATGATACAGTCAATGCAGACAATCTTTATTCCAAATATCCGCTTTCCAATTATCAGCTTGATTTCTATGTGGACAATAGCTGGTCTTGGCTTCCGTGGAACTGGCTGGACGGCATTGGAAAATCGGTACAGTACGGGCTTTACTGCATTACCAACTTTGTCTGGACGATAAGCCTTTATTTAAGCAATGCAACGGGCTATGTGGTGCAGGAAGCCTATAAGCTGGACTTCATCAACGATATGGCAGACAGTATCGGAAAGAGCATACAGACCCTTGCAGGCGTAACACAGAACGGCTTTTCTTCTACGGGCTTTTATGTTGGTTTCCTGCTTCTCATTATCTTAGTGGTGGGACTTTATGTTGCCTATACGGGACTTATCAAACGGGAAACCAGCAAGGCACTTCACGCCGTTATCAACTTTGTAGTGGTGTTCGTACTGTCCGCTTCGTTTATCGCCTATGCTCCCGATTACATCAAGAAGATAAATGAATTTTCATCAGACATCAGTACCGCTTCACTTGATTTGGGAACAAAAATCATGCTCCCCAACTCTGACAGCGAGGGCAAGGACAGCGTGGACTTGATACGGGACAGCCTATTTTCTATTCAAGTGGAACAGCCGTGGCTCTTGCTTCAATTCGGGAACAGCAACGCAGAAGAAATCGGGACAGACCGTGTAGAAGCTCTCGTATCGGCAAGTCCAGAGGACGAGGACGGGAAAACCAGAGAGGAAGTCGTGAAAACAGAAATCGAGGACAACGACAATAACAATCTGACAATACCGCAGGTCGTGAACCGTTTGGGTATGGTGTTCTTCCTCTTGTTCTTTAACTTGGGTATCACGATATTTGTATTCTTGCTTACGGGCATGATGTTGTTCAGCCAGATACTTTTTATTATATTCGCTATGTTTTTACCTATCAGCTTTCTACTTTCCATGATACCGAGCTATGAAAGCATGGCAAAACAGGCAATCGTGAGGGTGTTTAATACCATAATGACACGGGCAGGAATAACGCTCATTGTAACGGTGGCGTTCAGCATTTCCAGTATGTTTTATAACATATCCACGGACTATCCGTTTTTTATGGTGGCGTTCTTGCAGATAGTATGTTTCGCTGGTATCTATATGAAGCTGGGCGACTTAATGAGTATGTTCTCTTTGAACGCTAACGACAGTCAAAGTATGGGACGCAGGATATTCCGCAGACCATATCTATACTTGGCACATAGGGCTAGACGTATGGAAAGACGGCTTGCTGGTGCGGTTACTGCTGGCGGTGTTGCTGGTGCGGTGGCAGGTAGCACGATTTCAAACAGAAAACCGACAAGGAACACAGCTACAAAAGACAGTCGGGGCAATACCACTTCCAGCATGGGACAGCGTGCAGGTTCAAAGGTGGGGGCTGTCTTAGATACGAAAAATAAAGTGAAAGACAAGGCAAATGCTGTCAAAGAAAACATCAAGGATATGCCGACACAGACCGCTTATGCGGTATATTCCGCAAAGGAAAAGGCAAAATCCAGCGTATCAGATTTCAAGCGTGGCATGGTGCAGGAACAGCAGTCCAGACAGACGGGACGATTGGAAAAGCAGGAGCAACGCAGGCAGAATATTGCTGACAAGCGTATGGAGCTTCAAAAGGCACAAGAAGCAAGGCAGGCACAGCGAAAGGCTGACGGATCAGCGACAACGGGAGCTACCCGTCCCCATGAGCGACCAGCCACAGCTTCAACCATTCCAAAGCCGAGTGCGGAAAAAATGCAGGAAGTCAAACGTCCTGCCACAGCGACCACTTCAAAAGCAAGTGAGCCAGTCAAGACAAATGTTATCAAAGAGCGTCCGTTATCTTCTTCTGGTGCTTCTGATAGGAAAGAGACCCAGTCGGCACAGCCAGTACGTTCTCTATGTTCTTGAAGCGGGTTCCGAGGTGAACTCTGTGGCTGATCTTGCAGGCAAAACTGTTTATGCGACCGGACAGGGTGCAACTCCCGAATACATCCTTAATTATCTGCTTGATAAAAACGGAGTCGCGGGGTCTGTTGAGGTAAACTATGTCGGCGAGCACGCTGCGCTGGCAACCATGCTTGCAGACGGCAGTGCCGAAATCGGCATGCTTCCGGAACCGAACGTGACGTCAACTCTTGCCGGAAACGATGACCTGCGCATTGCATTGAACCTCACCGAGGAATGGAACAAGGTTTGCTCAACGGAGCTTGTTCAGGGCGTTGTTATTGCGCGCAAAAGCTTTGTGAACGAACATCCGGAGGCAATTGAACAGTTTTTGCGGGAATATGAAAAAAGCTCCGCATTCGTAAATGAGAATATCGATGAAGCCGCAAAGCTTATCGTTGATGCCGGAATTCTCGGGAATGTCGAGATTGCAAAAAAAGCAATTCCGATATTACTCCAGTCAACAGTTCTGCCATATATCTCATTAAGTGTATCAGCAT
>OGXH01002896.1_pt1 | contig 11548 bp, 10 predicted proteins | sample 1576241 | NCBI WGS metagenome assembly OGXH01 (sample SAMEA3541529, study PRJEB24748) | human gut metagenome | biome: human gut; feature: human-associated habitat; material: faeces | place: China | collected 2012
CCAGCCTGTATGTGGCCGACGACCACTATTATTGCTTCGCCTGCGGGGAACACGGAGACGTGATCGACTTTGTAGGCAGGCTATTTCAGCTATCGCCGTATGATGCGGCACGGAAGCTGATGGCAGATTTTCATCTCAGCCCGGACAAGCCGCCCAGCGCAGCAGCGATCCACGCAAAGCATATCCGAACAGAAGCACAGCAGCTCATGGAAAACGAGCGGCTGTGCTTTTCTGTTCTGTCCGATTATGCCCGTGTCCTGCGGGACTGGAAGGTAAGCTGTGCGCCGCAATCTTCGGCGGAAGCGCCGAATGAACGATTTGTAGAAGCCTGCCACAAGCTGGACGAGGCGGAGTATTACTTGGATATTCTGTGCGCCGGGGATTCCCATGAACGTGCCGAGGTTGTCAGTTATCTGCTTGTAGATGGTCGGTTGGACAAGCTCAAGGAAACAATCAATGGGAGGGATGCAGCGTGAACAAGAAGTATGCCGGGTTGGATTTTCCAGCATGGTTCGATGGCAAGGATGTCAATGAGGCAGCTTTTTGCCGGGAGTTTCTATCGAAAAACAAGCTCATCTATGCGGACAACGCATTCTTCACACCGGATGGGCGGCTGACAGACCCGCTGCTGCTGCTGAAAGAGAAAATCTATGCCGAGCTGGAGTGCTGTGCCGCAAAAAACATTCTGCGCACCATTTCCAATATCGTGGAGATCATGAAGCTGGTGGTTCATGCAGAGAGCTTTCCGCCGAATCCGGATGAAATTCATGTGCAGAACGGGACGCTCCGCATTGACGGCAGTTTCCTTGCGGGACGATCTGAGATCGTGCGCAGCCGGTTTCCCATCGACTACAATCCACAAGCAGGAAAGTCGGTTGTCTGGCTTCGGTTTCTTTCCGATCTGCTCTACCCGGAGGACATTCCCACCTTTCAGGAGTATATCGGCTATCCCTCGTGGATGAGGCTTACCAGATACTGCTGAGCAGCAATGCGCGGGGGATATTGGATGCAGCCGGATGTGCGGATGCCAAGATCACTTGGGGCAGTAAGTCAGTAGAACCTGTGGAAGCCATTGTGCGGGCAGCCGGATTGCGCTGAGCAATTCTGAAACAGTCAGCAAAAAAGCATTGTGGAGAAGTAGGCTGGAATGTATAGGGAATGCTGCTGCGCATGGATTCCCTTTGCGGCAAACCAGTCTGCCTGTGGCTGCCGGAACGGTTCAAAAAACCAAATACATCCACCTATGTGCAGGGTGTAGAAGGGCTGACGGATTATACCGGTCCTGTTTCTGAAGGCTTTGATGTGATCGAGCTTCCTATGGCAGATTATCTGATGTTCCAGGGCGAGCCGTTGCCGAGGAAGATTACTGCGATGCGATCTCTGCAGTACAGCAGGCCATGAACGGATATGATCCCGACATCATCGGCTACTGTTGGGATGACAGCAATCCCCGTATTCAGTTGGAACCCCGCGGCAATCGCGGATATATTGAACTGCGGTCCGTGAAAAAGAAATAACGATTCCTACAGGGAAGATAACTGGTATATCCAAATTAGTATAACACTTTTATTTTCTGTATTTTGAGGGAGTAAATCCATAATACCTTTTGAATATTTCAATCAATCTACTGGGGTTGGAGTATCCAACAATTCTTGAAATTTCCGCAATGGTGAGGTCGGTCTGAATAAGCATATGCTCGGCTACAGAGATCCTTTTCCTCTGAATGTATTCAGTAATGGACATATTATAAACTGACTTAAATAGTTTTTTCATTTTGCTTTCACTCATATATGCAATGGTGGAAAGCGTCTGCAACGTAATATTAAAACTGTAATGTTCGTCCATGTAATGCGTTAGTTCAGCTAATGCCTGCAAATCTGTTTTGTTAATGGGCTGGCCATTCTCTTCATTTAGTCTGTTTTCTTTCAAATATGAAGCAAGATAAGAGATAATTTCATATATTTTTGCTTCTACTGTAATTCTGGACGCTTTCATGGAAAGCAGATACTCATATAGGCTTTGCATAGCATGATTAACATTTGGTAAATAGAATTTCCCTTTTTCTTTGAAAAAATCAGAAAAGTTCACTTCAAGATCACCGGAAATTTCCTGGAGATACTGATCAATAAATTCCTGGTCAACCTGCACGGTAATACATCTTAATGGAATCTGAGGATGATAAATAGCTTTATACTTTTCAGATGGTTCATAGCAGCGCAATGTATTCGGAGAAATATTTTGATACGGATAGAATTCATCTCCTGCGCCACTAATATAGAGAGCAAGTACATAACCAGACCCAATATGTTCTCCGACCATAGTTTCCTGGTTAAATCTTATATCTGTCACTGTAATGATGAAATCGTGGTGAACCTCACTCGTCCATTGAAATCCGGTTCCATATTTTGGGTTGATCTTATAATATGTTCCGTACTCTATTGGATTCTTTATCGATTCAACAAAGAAATCATCTCGTTTAACTTCTATCATTGGCTCCTCCAAAAGATACCTCGTTTAGATTTATTAACACCTTGTTTAGACTTTATATCTGTTTTGCCCTTTACAGTTATCTACAACTAATTATAATGAAAGAGTTGATGTATGTCAAACCGTTTTTAAGCAAAAAGAGGTGTATATTTGAAGTCAATGCGCAGTTTATATAAAAAACTATTTCATTATGTCCCAGATAAAAGAATTTGGGCATATTTCTCCATGGCACTATCTGCCGCTGCCGTCTGCTCATATATGGGAGCATATTGGTTTCTGTGGCAGTCCATTGTGTCTATTCTGGTTATTCCCGTATATGAGAAGGCTATGTATGACGCAATTATTGTAGTCATACTTATGATTTTACGAGGCATTCTCAACATTGCATCGGCAACGTGTTCCCACTACTTAGGCTTCCGGCTTGAAACAAACTTAAGGAAAAATGGGCTTCATAAATTATTGGATGCCTCTTCTTCCTTTTTTGACCATAACAGCTCTGGAGAGATTCGAAAAATTATTGATGATAACGCAGCGGAAACACACAAAACAGTGGCCCATTTGATTCCGGACAACGTCACTGCTGTTATGACGCCGGTGTTAATGTTTGTGCTGATGTTTGCAATAGACTATCGCCTTGGTATTCTCCTGATCCTTACAACTGTGATTGGTGTTCTTCAGTATCGTAAAATGTCCGGTGGTACTGAATTTCTGTCTGGCTATTCAGCGGCGCTTCAAAAAATGAGTGCGGCAACAGTAGAATATGTCAGAGGAATGCAGATCATAAAAATCTTCGGTGTAACTGTACAGTATTACAAAACTCTGATTAACTCGATCAAAGAGTACAAACAGTACGTCTATCAGTATAGCCTCAGCTGTAAGAATCCCTACGTCGGATTCCAGGTTCTGTTCAACGTGTTTTATGCTTTTGCTGTACCAGCCGCAGTTGTATTCATCAGCTATGGAGAACCTGCTATGCTAATCCTGGCAAAGATTGTTTTCTTTGCTGTGTTCTCCGGAGCTGTATTTACTTCTTTCACATCGATCATGTTTACGGGGCAGGATAACTTTGGCGCACAAAATACGCTGAATCAGCTTGATGAGCTGACTACTTCTATGGATCAGGCAAAGCTTCCACATGGAAACGAAGAGACCTTCCAAGATTTCAATGTTGAATTTCGTCATGTTGACTTTAAGTATGATGACAACTTCGTGCTGAAGGATTTCAGCCTGACACTTCATCAGAATAAAACTTATGCGCTCATCGGGTCTTCCGGGGGAGGAAAATCTACCATTGCAAAGCTGATTTCAGGTTTTTATCCTGTCGATGGCGGCGAAATTCTGATTGGTGGAAAGAACATTCAGAGTTATTCTGAAAAAGCTCTCATTCAGAACATCGCATTTGTTTTCCAGCGCAGTCAATTACTAAAGACCTCAATTTACGAAAATGTCCGAATCGGAAATCCTCAGGCAACACGGCAGCAGATTATGGATGCACTTGACGCAGCGAACTGCACATCCATCCTTGACAAATTCCCCCAGCGGGAGATGACCGTCATAGGGGCAAGGGGCGTATACCTTTCCGGTGGTGAGGTGCAAAGGATCGCCATTGCAAGGGCTATTCTAAAGAATGCGAATATCGTCATTATGGATGAGGCTTCTGCAGCTGCAGATCCGGAAAATGAATACGAGTTGCAGCAGGCTTTCCAAAAACTGATGAGGGGCAAAACAGTTATCATGATTGCACACAGGCTGTCCTCTATTCAGAATGTAGACCAGATCCTGTTTGTCCAGAATGGAAAAGTTGTGGAACAGGGAACCCACAATGAACTGATGGCCTGCAATGGACGTTATAAGGATTTTCAGGATGTATACTGCAAGGCAAATCAGTGGAGGTTGGCATGATAAAGACATATCTAAAAAGAGCATTCCAGCTGAGTGATTCGGGTGTGAAGGGCCTTGCAAAATCAATCTGGTCATTCTTTCTCTATTATGTTTCTTTTGTACCGCCGATGATCTGTGTTTTTCTGTTTGCAGACAGGCTGTTGAATGGAAATGCCGGGAAACCGGTGGTATATCTCCTGTTTATGCTGGCAGCGACCCTGGTGATGTACTTAGTTATTAACTATAACTATAAAACGACCTATGATGAAACCTACCAGGAATCTGCAAATTTAAGAATTGATCTGGCGGAACAGCTTTCCAAACTGCCCCTATCCTATTTTTCAAAGCACAATTTGTCTGACCTTGCTCAAACAATCATGGCAGATGTGGCTTCGATTGAGCATGCTTTTGCGAACGCAGTGGCTAATTCCATAGGGTTTGCAATTTACTTTTTGGTTATCAGCGTAGCCCTTCTGATCATGAATTGGAAATTAGGTCTCTGTGTATTGCTTCCCGTTCTTACTTCTGCTTCGGTTCTTTTCCTGACAAAGAAACTGCAGGTCAGAGATGTAAATAAACATTATGATAAGTTGAGAGATATTTCCGAAAGCTTTCAGAATGCAATCGAACTGAATCAGGAAATTAAAAGCTATGGGTTGAAAGAAAAAGTAGAAGCTCAAATGGACCAGCAGTTGGATGAGTCAGAAAATCTTCAATGGAAAGCTCAGATCACCCAGACGATTCCTGTTACAATCGGCCAGACTTTATCTATTCTTCCTATTGGAATCACGGCGACTGTTGGCCTTTCAATGCTCGCCTCCGGTCAGGTAAGTATCCTGATTCTTCTGGGCTATATTATTATGGCGGCGAAACTCAGCGGGGCCATGGGGGGGGTTTTGCTCTATCTGACGGAAATCTTTTATTTGGACGCAAGAATTGCCCGGATTGGTGAAATCAAGAATCATGAACTTCAGGGTGGAGAAAAGGCAGTCCTTTCAGATTTCAATGTGGAAATAAAGGATGTTTGTTTTTCCTACCAGAAAGACACTCAGGTGATTCGCCATGCATCCTTTACGGCGGAGCAAGGACAGGTAACCGCATTGGTCGGTCCCAGCGGCTGCGGAAAAACAACAATGCTTAAGCTCATCAGCAGACTATATGATGCAGATTCCGGTACCGTTCAGATCGGAGGAACCGACATACGAGAAATTCACACTGATAGCTTGTTCAAGTATGTTTCAATTGTTTTTCAGGAAGTCATTCTATTTAATACTTCTATTATGGAAAATATTCGCCTTGGGCGGCTGGATGCTTCTGACGAAGAAGTAATACGAGCTGCAAAACTGGCTGGTTGCAATGAGTTTGTCAGCCGTCTGCCAGACACCTACCAGACAATAATCGGGGAAAATGGAGCCAAACTCTCCGGCGGAGAACGTCAGCGGCTGTCCATTGCCAGAGCAATCCTGAAGGATGCTCCAATTATCATTCTGGATGAGATTGCTGCATCGTTAGATGTGGAAACAGAAGTCCAGATACAGACTGGATTAAATCATTTGATTCAAGGCAAGACCGTGATTGTTATTTCACACAGACTGAAGTCTATTGAAAATGCAGATAAGATCGTCGTTATGAAAGCAGGTACGGTAGAAGCCTGCGGAAAACATGCTCATCTGCTGAAACAGTCGCCCACATATAGAAAGATGATTGAAAAGTCCAATCTGGCAGAGAAATTTAACTACTAAGCAGGTTACCCTTCAGATGCAGACCGCACTGAAGGGTAACATAAAGGCATTTGATTAACTATGTCTAACTGATTTCTGATGTGAGGAGGTGCATTATTTGAAGAAATATATTGGAAAAAGGATCATTAACTTCCTCATTGTGCTGGTAGGCGTCAGCATTCTAAGTTTTTTGTTGATTGCTTGGTCCGGAAAAGATCCTGCAGAAATTATTGCACACCGAGGCGTATCCAATCCTACGCCGGAACAGATTGAGATGATTCGGGTGGAAATGGGATTGGATCAACCTCTCCCTGTGCGATATATTCAGTGGCTTTCCGGAATGTTTACAGGAGAACTTGGGACTTCTTTGACCACTCATCAACCGATTGTAAAGGATCTGCACAAGTATCTGGCTACGACCACATCTCTTGTAGGGATGGCCATTCTATGGATTATCGTACTCACCGTTCCGATTAGTTTGCTCTGTGCCAGAAAGCGGAACCGCCTTTTCGATCAGGTTACCAGAGGCATTACTATCTGCGGTATTTGTGTGCCAACTTTCTGGCTGGGATTCCTTCTTCTACTGTTCTTTGCGATTCATCTGAAATGGTTCAGTGTCTTACCAAGTCCAGGTTGGAGGGGCTTTTTACTACCTTCATTTGCCCTGGCGGTTCCCAGTTCGTGTTCACTCATCCGAATTATGCGTTCCTCTCTTCTGGCTGAATTATCTTCTGATTATGTTCGGTTTGCAAAAGCCCGTGGACTATCTGCCAACAGAATCCTGGTATGCCACATTCTGCGAAATGCCTTACCGCCTGTTGTTACAATTTTCTTTCAGCAATTCGGCTTTCTAATTGCCGGAGGGGCGGTAATCGAAAGTGCTTTTTCAATCAAGGGAATCGGAACTTATCTGGTGGACAGTGTGATTGCAGCAGATACGATTGCAGTTTCTACCTGTATAGTCGTCATTGCAGCAATTTTTGTCGTCGCAAATTTCATGGCAGACATAATCAACCGTCTGCTTTGTCCATGGATGGTGAGGGAAGAAAATGATACATAAGCTACTCAAAAGGCCGCAGGCAATTATCGGTCTGTGCCTGATTGCTATTGTGATTGTGATTGCGATTGCAGCACCTGCTTTTTCGCCTCACGACCCTGAATTGGTGAATTTATCGCAAAAGTATGCTCAGCCTGACGCAGAATACCCTCTTGGAACAGATCAATTGGGCAGGTGTACCTTATCAAGGCTGCTGTATGGAGCCAGATATTCCATCGGAATCAGTTTACCTGTGCTGCTGATTTTGTCTATGATTGGTCTGATTGTCGGTACTTTTAGCGCCTGTGCTGGAAAAAAAGCAGACCATTTCATTACTATACTCTGTGATGTGTTTATTGCTTTTCCTTCTCTTATCATTGCTATTGCTGTCATAGGCGTTCTGGGGAACGGACTCCAAAACATTGCCGTTTCTGTTGTGATAGCGACCTGGGCTTGGTTTGTTCGTGTTGTCAGATCTTATTCCGTTCAAGAAATGGGTAAAGATTATATCCTGGCAGCCCGGATTTCTGGGTGCAATACAGGAAAGCTGGTCTTCAGACATCTGATTCCTAACATTCTGCCACAGTTTCTTGTGTATGTTTCCACTGGTGTCGCTTCTTCCATCATTATGGTTTCCGGCTTTGCTTTCCTCGGACTTGGCCTTCCCTCCGGCACACCGGAATGGGGTGCCATGTTAAATGATGCCAGGACAGCGCTTTACTCTCATCCGGAATTGCTAATCTATCCAGGCTTGTGCATCTTCGTAACGGCAGCAGGCTTCAATTTATTTGGAGAAGCACTCCGTGATATTCTGACGCCGGAGGAGGACAGCCTATGATGCCATCACTTATAATTGATCATTTAAGCATTAATCTTCGGTCAGGCACGGATAACTTGGTTTCTGAAATATCCTTTGCAATCAAAGAAGGAGAGTCTTTGATCTTGTTAGGCCAGTCAGGCAGCGGCAAAACAATGACCTGTAGTGCGGTGCTAAACTTATTGGACCCTAAAAAATTTAAGGTGTCGGGTTCCGTTTTCTTCGGCGAGACTGATCTTTTGAATTCGTCAGAAAAGCAGAGACGAGGAATATACGGAAACCAGATTGTCTATATCCCGCAAAATCCAATGACTGCATTGGACCCTTCTATGCGTATTGGCAGACAGATGGATGAAACGCTACGGCTTCATTCCGACAAATCCCGCCAGCAACGTTACAACTATATTCTGCGGCTTCTGCATGATGTAGGCTTAGATGATCCTGACAGGGTATACAGAGCATACCCCCATATGCTTTCCGGAGGAATGCTTCAGCGTGTCATTATCGCAATGGCTATGATGCTTGATGCAAAATTCGTGCTTGCCGATGAGCCGACAACTGCTTTGGATGTGATTCACAGAAATGGAATCATAGATTTATTTTCGCAGATGAAAGCAAATGGAGTTGGGATTCTTATGGTAACTCATGATTTCGCAACAGCTCTTCAATTAGGTGGAAACATGTTGGTGATGAAAGAAGGAAAAATTATAGAATCCGGTGAAGTTCAATCTGTCTTCGATCATACCACAGAACCTTATACAAGGTCGCTGATTGAAGCTTACTCCCTTTCCTATGCTTTCACGAAAGGGGCGGAATCATGATTAAAGTCAACAACCTATCAAAAGAATTTCACGAACAAGGCACAAGCAACGAGCTTCTGGCCGTTGATCATGTAGATTTTACTATTCAGAATGGTTCATTTTGCGCTTTGGTAGGAGAAAGCGGATCTGGTAAAAGCACTTTGGCTCAGCTCATGTGCGGTCTTCTGGTTCCATCTTCTGGAGAGATACTGTTTGAAGGAAAAAACATTTCCCTCTGCCGGGGCAAGCAAAAGCAGGTACTGCGATCTAAAATACAGCTGATTCTTCAGGATGGCAAGGGAGCAATGGACCCTCGCTTTACGGTATATCAAATCATTGCAGAGCCAATTCGCAATTTCAGAAAACTCAGCAAAAAGGAAGAAGAACGGGAAATCAATGATCTTCTTACCATGATGGAGCTTCCCGAAGAGATCAAGCTGCGAAAAGCTCATGAGCTATCCGGTGGACAACAAAAACGTGTATGTATTGCAAGAGCGTTAGCGGCTCAACCGGATGTGTTGATTTTTGATGAAGCAGTCAGTGGGCTGGATGTCCTGGTTCGTAAACATATTCTTGATTTGCTGAAGCGACTCCATCAGGAGCGAAAAATGACTTGCTTTTTCATTACCCATGACCTGGACGTTGCGCTATATCTTGCAGACCGTGTAATGGTGATGCGCTGCGGTAAGATTATCGAAGACCGTACATTTCACGGTTCGACAGACTGCTTTACACATCCGTATACCAAGCTTCTGCTGCATTCTATTGCTCCATATTTGGGTTGAACCATTCAATAAATACGTATACCCTGCTGAAAAGCATGATATAACAATAAATAAAGGAGATTTTGTACATGAAACTGAAAAAACTTTTAGCTTTCGGACTCGCACTTGTGATGTGCCTTGCTATGGCAGCTTGCGGCGCGAACCCTGACGAGAAACCGGAGGAATCCACCTCTCAGACCGATGCAGAGCCGGTCTCAATCACTGTCACCGAGAATTGGGACTTTTCTGTAGGCTTCTATCCTGTCATCACGCCTATGGTATCCAGCACTTACGGTGCCGGATTCTGGAGTCGTAATTTTTACAACACTCTGGTAAGCTACGATGATAACGGGAAGATTCAGGGCGAGTTGGCTGAAACCTGGGAAATCAGTGATGACGGCAAGACTTACACCTTCCATCTGCGTGATGGTGTCAAATTTTCTGACGGTACTCCTCTGACTTCCGAGGCAGTAAAGATGACCCTTGAAGCAGTAGTAACCAATCTGGGGCCCCAGAATGGTGCCTTCGGTAAGCTCACTACTTTGTTTGACAAGCTGGAAACCCCGGATGAAAAAACCTTTGTAATGACTTTGAAGACCCCTTATTACGCTGCTCTTGACAATCTGACCATGGCGCTGCCTTTAGGTATTGTGAATCCCGCAGCCTTTGAAGGCGGCGTAGAAAAGGCTTACGAGAATTGCGTGAGTGCAACTATGGGTACTGGTCCCTATATGTTTGACCGGGTCGAGGGAGATACCTATACCTTTATCCGCAATCCCTACTACTGGGACGAAGCTCCTGAAGTGGACGAGTTCAAGGTCAAAGTGATTCCTGATAATGCTGCAAAAATTCTTGCTCTGCGCAACGGCGAAATCGATGCAATTCTCGGCTCCAGCAGACTTAGCGCAGAAGGCTACACGGAAATTTCCCAGGATGCCGCTTTCGGTCATGCCATGGATGACAGCACCAACCAAACTCGTTATCTGGGTATGAACCTGAATAAGGCTCCCTTTAATGATCCTCTTGTAAGGGAAGCAGTATCCTACGCTGTTAATCAGCAGGAGTTGGAAACCTCTGTTTTCGATGGCCTGGAGACTGCTGCCGAAACCCTCTTTACGAATGAAAAGCCCAACTGCGGTGTGGAGGTTAAGACCTATCCTACCGACATGGAAAAGGCAAAGCAGCTCATGAAGGAAGCCGGCTATGAGGATACCAATGATGACGGTATCCTGGAGAAGGACGGAACTTCACTCGCCATTCATTTCAACTATTCTCAGAGCCTTGCAAGTGTTGACAATGCAGTTCTTTCTATTGCAGCTTCTCTTAAAGAACTCGGCTTCGATGTCACTATTGATGCAGTAGACATGAACACCTGGTATGGAGCCTTGATGGCTGGCGAATATGATCTGACCTTCTACAATACTGCTGGCGGTTCCTTTGACCCTGCAACAGATATGAGCAATATGGCTCCTGGCGCTATGGGTGATCCGATCCTCTGCCAGTTCTCTGCTTTCTTTGAGAATCCTGAAATTTTCGCAGAATTGGACTCCACTTCTGATTCTCAGCGTGTGCAGGAAATCTATGGAATTATTCTGAATGGTATTGCAGATCAGAATCTTCTGGTGCCTGTAACCGGCACTCACGATCTGGCTCTGTGGAATACTGATAAGATAACTGGCTATGACTTCTACACAGATGCCAGCTATGTAGACATTGCATCTGTTCATGTGAAATAATGTCCAGCAGTGTGGCTGAGGCGGTTACAAAAGAAAGACTTCATTCTTCAGGAGAAGACTATCTAAAAGCCATATTTATTCTTGAAGCGCAACATGGTTCAGTTCGTTCAGTAGAGGTTGCTGAGTACATGAATGTATCTAAAGCGAGCGTTAATCACGCAGTTAGGCACACGCGAAATCAGGCACATTAAGACTAAACGGCCTGAGCCCTGTGCAATACAGGATTCAGACCGTTGGAGTTGCTTAATTCAATTTTTGTCTAACTTTTGGGGTTCATTTCAGTATCCGGAGTCTCTTTTTTGGCAT
>OGXH01002898.1_pt1 | contig 11542 bp, 9 predicted proteins | sample 1576241 | NCBI WGS metagenome assembly OGXH01 (sample SAMEA3541529, study PRJEB24748) | human gut metagenome | biome: human gut; feature: human-associated habitat; material: faeces | place: China | collected 2012
ACGCTTTCCTTCAAACCTTTTGTAAACAATATCTGCCACCACAGCATCCAGAATAGCATCCCCCAAGAATTCCAAACGCTCATTATTAAGCAAACGCCCCTTTTCAGACTTCACTGATAAAGATTTGTGAAGCAAAGCCTGTTCGTAGATGCTAATGTCTTTGGGATAGAATCCAAGCATCTTATAAAAACGAAGATAAGACTCCCTATCCTTACGAAAAAGAAGTCTTATCCTATCCTTTATATTGCTAAACACGATTATTCAGCATATTTTTTTACGATTACACATGCATTATGTCCACCAAAACCGAAGGTATTGCTCAATGCAGCGTTTACTGTACGTTTCTGAGCTTCGTTGAACGTGAAGTTCAAGTTATAATCAATGTTTTCATCATTATCACCTTCCTCATGGTTGATAGTGGGCGGAACAATGTCATTCTTCACAGCCAATACGCTGGCAATAGCTTCTACCGCACCGGCAGCACCCAACAAGTGTCCTGTCATAGACTTAGTAGAGCTGATATTCAGTTTATAAGCGTGATCTCCAAATACATCCTTGATAGCTTTCACTTCTGAAACATCACCTACAGGAGTTGAAGTTCCATGTACATTGATATAATCAATATCTTCCGGTTTCAATTCCGCATCTTCCAATGCGTTCAACATAACCAGTTTAGCGCCTAATCCTTCCGGATGAGAAGCTGTCAAGTGATAAGCGTCGGCAGAAGCGCCTACACCGGCAAGTTCCGCATAAATCTTGGCACCACGTGCTTTTGCATGTTCCAATTCTTCCAAAATCAGACAGCCTGCGCCTTCACCCATCACAAAGCCATCACGGCTTGCACTAAACGGGCGGGATGCACGTTCCGGATCATCATTACGGGTAGACAAAGCATGCATAGCGTTAAAACCGCCCAAACCAGCTTCAAAAATAGCAGCTTCCGCACCACCTGCCACAATTACATTTGCTTTACCCAAACGGATATAGTTAAATGCATCGGCAATAGCATTTGATGAAGATGCACAAGCAGAAGTTGTTGTGAAGTTAGGACCGTGGAAACCATACATGATAGAGATCTGTCCCGATGCAATATCAGCTATCATTTTGGGGATGAAGAACGGGTTGAATTTCGGTCCGACAGTATCTTTATTCAGTGTATAATTAGCTACTTCCTCTTCAAAAGTATGAATACCTCCGATACCTACACCGTAAATTACACCTATTCTATTCAAATCTTCTTTTTCGAGGTCCATTCCAGAATCCTCCACCGCTTCTTTAGCAGCTGCAATGGCATACTGTGTATACAGATCCATTTTGCGAAGTTCTTTACGGTCAATGTAATCAGTTCCATTGAAATTCTTCACTTCGCATGCAAAATGAGTCTTGAATTTAGACGCATCGAAATGAGTAATAGGTCCTGCCCCGCTTACCCCCTTCACCAGGTTTTCCCATGTTTCTGCAACATTGTTACCTACAGGAGTAAGAGCACCAAGACCTGTTACTACTACTCTTTTTAATTCCATATTATAAAATAAGGATAATTACTTAGCGTTAGCTTCGATATAAGAAACGGCGTCACCTACTGTACCAATTTTCTCAGCCTGATCATCAGGAATAGAAATACCGAATTCTTTTTCGAATTCCATAATCAGCTCTACAGTATCCAGTGAATCTGCGCCCAGATCGTTAGTGAAGCTTGCTTCTGTTGTAACTTCTGATTCTTCTACACCTAATTTATCAACGATAATAGCTTTTACTCTTGATGCAATTTCAGACATAACTTTAATTTTTTAGTTAATAAATTGAATTATTTTATTTTCTTTGCGGTTGCAAAGGAATAAATATTTCTTGGGCTGAGCAAATATTCAGGCAAATAAATGCAGAATTTTGCACATTTTTTTGTTTTATGTGCACCAAAATAGAGAACATCATGAAGAAAATCGCAATTTTAGCTTCAGGAGAAGGCACGAATGCTGAAAGAATTATTCGGTATTTTTTAGAGAAAAGAACAGCTGAAGTAGCATTGGTTATCGTCAACAAAGCACAGGCCGGTGTACTCAAGCGAGCTGAAAGACTGAGTGTTCCGTCACTTATCCTCACAGCCCAAGACTTTGCCGACGGGAAAGCACTGGAAATACTGCACCAATATCATATTGACTTTATTGTACTGGCAGGCTTCCTCTTGAAAGTACCTGATGCCATTTTGCATGATTATCCGAATAAAATAGTAAATATTCATCCGGCCCTCCTTCCCAAGTTCGGTGGTAAAGGTATGTACGGTTCCCGCGTGCACCAAGCTGTCATAGCTTCCCATGAAAAGGAAAGCGGCATCACCATCCATTATATAAATGAACGATATGATGAAGGAAATACCATTTTCCAAGCCACCTGTCCGGTATTGCCCACTGACACGCCAGATACATTGGCAATACGGGTGCACCAGTTGGAATACGAATATTTCCCTCGGGTGATTGAAGCGACTATTCTAGGCAAAAATCTTTCAATCTAATACGAAAAAACTGAAGAGCTTTGCCTATCCGATAATTGACAGTCTGCACCGACACCTCCAGCTTGTCAGCAATTTCTTTATGGGTCAGTTGTTTATACCGACTCATAACATATACTCTTTGCAGTTCTTTAGGAAGAGAATGAAGGGCTTCCATATAGGCATTAAACAACTCCGTACCATAACAAGAATCCAATGCCGGCAGAGATTTCAACTGTTGGCTCTGATATTCTTCATATACCTGACGGGTAATATGGGAACGGGTGATTGAATTCAAAGCCCTGTTCCTGACACTGGTAAATAAGAAAGATTTCAGCGACAAGTCCTCTACCAGCAACTCACGTTTTTCCCACACATACATCATCAAATCCTGCACTATCTCTTCAGCCTCTTCAAGAGAAACATACGAGGAACAAAACAAACATAGCGGCTTGTAATAAGAAGCATAAACCAGGGAAAATACTTTTTGATCTCCCGACTTCAAGGTTTTAATAATTAAGCGGTTATCATTAAGGTTCATAGGTCATTTTTAATTTAAGGTTACACAAACATAAGTATTTATTTCAAAATAAGAAAACAAGAATGAGATAAAATACAAAAAATATAAGTTTTTGTTTAGTAACCCGGTTATGATATTTGTATTAATAATGTTGACCGACTTAAAGAGAGATTAACAGAAACCTTAATAAATAAACCTTGATAAGTTAACCTTAAACTGAATGCCTATGCGAAAAACTATCAAATCAAACCTATTGGGTAAACATGCCCAATTATCAACAAACCTATTATTTAATCTGAAAACAAAAATCTAATTAAGAACGAACCTCAAAATCTAACCTTATGAGACGAATTTTTACTTTTTTCCTGACATTCCTATTGGGAGTGTTTGTAACAGCATTGTATGCACAAACGCATACAGTCAGCGGTACTGTAATAGATAAAGACGCTAACGAACCTCTGATCGGCGCAAACGTATTAATTAAAGGTACAACTATCGGAACAGTGACCGACCTCGACGGAAAGTATACCCTGCAAGCCGGTGACAAAGACATTCTGGTATTCTCCTATTTAAGTATGAAAACCATAGAGGAACCTGTAAACGGACGTACAGTAATCAACGTAAAAATGGCATCGGATACAGAAACACTGGGTGAAGTCGTAGTAACGGCAATGGGTATTAAACGCCAATCCGAAACACTGACCTATTCTGCGCAAACAGTAGGAGGTAAAGACGTTAATGACATCAAGAGCGTCAATATGATTAACTCCCTGCAAGGTAAAAGTGCCGGTATGATGATCACACCGAACTCAACCGGAGCCGGCGGTTCTTCCAAGATTCTGTTCCGTGGCAATAAGTCCATCAGCGGTAACAACCAACCGTTAGTAGTAGTAGACGGAGTTCCTGTCATGATGAATATCACCAACTCACAAGTAGACAGCAACTACGGAGGCCAGCGAGACGGTGGTGACGCCATGTCTACAATCAATCCGGACGACATCGCCCAAATCACTTTGCTGAAAGGTGCATCGGCAGCAGCGCTTTATGGTGCGGTAGCAGCCAATGGCGCCATTATGATTACCACCAAATCAGCACAGTCGGGTAAAGTTTCCGTTAATGTATCCAGCAACACCACGATGGAGAGCCCAATGGTGCTACCCGAATTCCAGACTACTTATGGAATGAGCGACAACGGTACTTTCAGCTGGGGTGAGAAACTAAGCAGCAAAGCTCCAAACTATGCAAAAAAATTCTTCCGTACCGGATTTACAACGAATAACTCCATCTCCTTAAGCGGAGGCAATGAAAATATCCAATCTTATTTTTCCTATGCCAATGTCTATTCACAAGGCATCACTCCCCAGAATGACTACCGAAGCCACAATTTGAATTCAAAAGTAGGTTTCAATATTCTGAAAGACATTCATATTGATTTCACGGCCAAGTTTACCAACCAGCACATCATCAATCAGGCAGCTGCCGGTTACTTATGGAATCCGCTGACCGGTGTTTATCTCTTCCCTAGAGGAGAAGACTGGAATGGCTATAAAGAGAACTTCGAGGTATATGATCCCGCAAGAGGCTGCTATGTCCAAAACTGGACAAATACACAACAACAGCAATTCGGTAATCCATATTGGATGTTGAACAGACAGACCCCTATCACCGACCGTAACCGCTATGAATTCGGCGGAAGCATCAAATGGAACATTACTCCGGATCTGAATATCCAAGGACGTATGCGTTACGAAAGAGGAGAAGAACACTGGATACACAATGCTTACGCATCCAGCGTAGGAAACCTTTATCCGATGGGACGCATGAAAGACAACCGCTATTTCAGCGACCAACTTTATGGCGATGTTTTAGTAAGCTACAACCATACATTCAATGATTTTTCTCTATCCGCTACCGCAGGTTCCAGTTTTACAAAAACCAAAACCTCTCATGTAGACCTATGGGGCGAGGGTTCCCAGTTCTCACAGCCCGGTTCCGGAAACATTTTTTATCCGAACATCTTTACTCCGAACAACTATTATGGCAATATGTCCACCGTGGGCAAAGATGACAACTGGATGACCCAAAAACGGCTGAACTCAGTATTCGCCACCGCACAACTCGGTTACCGTGAAGGCATATTCCTTGATATATCAGCACGTAATGACTGGTCTTCGGCATTGGCTTTCACAGAAAGCTGTTCATTCTTTTATCCCTCTTTTGGAGGTAGTGTCCTGCTGAACAAATTTGTAGATATGGGTAAGAACATTGATTTGTTCAAATTCCGTGCAAGCTATTCTATCGTAGGTAATGACGTACCTGTATTCATGAGTAATCTACTCTATTCTCTAGGTTCTCAAGGTGCCATCACTCCCCCCGACAAAGCTCCGTTCAGAACATTGAAGCCGGAAAAAACCCATTCTTTAGAAATTGGTTTTGACGGTACATTCTTACAGAACCGACTGAATATCAACCTGACTTATTATAAAACCAACACTAAAAATCAGTTCTTCTCCGTTGCGGCTCCTTACGAATCAGGCTTGAGAAACCGTTATGTAAACGCCGGTAATGTAGAAAACAAAGGCTTTGAATTCAATATCGGATGGTACGAGCAGTTCACTGACAACTTCAGCTGGAGTACCAACCTGAACTTCTCTTATAATGATAATAAAATCAAAGAATTGGTAGATGACCTTCCCAACGGACTGACATTGACCGATTTCGGAGGTGCAAAAGTTATATTGAAAGAAGGCGGCCACTACGGAGATCTGTATGTACGTCATCTGATGCGTGATGAGAACGGCAAACCCTTGCAAAACGAAAAAGGAGAGCCTATCGTAAGTGGTGATTCTATGGACGAACTGGAATACGCAGGCAATATGAATGCCAAAGTAAATATGGGATGGACAAACACATTCCGCTACAAAGACTTCTCACTATCGTTCCTGATTGATGCTAAATTCGGTGGAAAAGTGATTAGTATGACCGAAGCCGCCTTGGACGGATGGGGCGTATCGAAACGTTCAGGTGAAGCCCGTGATGCCGGCGGTATTACAGTGGACGGAGTAAAATTTGATGCCGACAAGTACTATCGTACCACCGGTAACAACAACTTCAACAGTCCATACGCTGTGGAAAACTATGTTTATGATGCTACCAATATACGTCTTCGTGAAGTGACTTTCGGTTATACCTTCCGTAACTTGCTGGGTGCAGGCAAGAACCTGACAGCAGCCATCATCGGCCGCAACCTGTTTTTCTTCCATAAAGACGCCCCGATGGATCCGGATGTATCGGCAGGTACAGGTAATGGAATACAAGGTGTAGATATGTTTGCACTGCCTACCTCACGCAGCTTTGGTCTTAATTTAAAACTTAACTTCTAATGCTTGAAACTATGAAACGGAATAAGATATTAACATACGCCTTCTTAATGGCAATCCCCATGACTACAGGAAACATCTTTTCTTCCTGTACAGACGACTTCGAGAAATTGAATACCAGTAACATACAGGTAGATCCGGCAGACCTTCCTTTTGCCGCACAATGTACCGAACCGATGACCTACTGTTATCCTCCTCAGCAAAATATGTTCCAGTTTTGGACCAACCTGACTATTGACCTTTATGGAGGTTATTTTATGACTCCCAACGGTAACTTCACCAACGGTGATATGGGAGAGAACCGGGGACATAGCGGTGGTATGTACGAAAACTATTATCTCCATATTTTCAATAACACCCGCCGCATCATCGCACAATGTGACGCCAGTGGTGAAAGAGGCCTGTCAGGCGTGATGCGTATCGTACAGGCTTACGGAACATTGATGACCACAGATGCCTACGGACCGATACCTTACAGCTCCATCCTATCGGGAGAAAACGAAGTGTATTTCGAGTTCGACAGCCAGAAAGACCTGTATAAAGCCATGCTTGAAGATCTGAGTACAGCCATTACTGACATCAGTGCCATGGGAGCAGATGAAATAGCCAAATTGAAATCCTTTGACTGTTGGTGCAACGGCGACAAAGACCTATGGGTAAAAATAGCCAATACGATGAAACTACGCATGGCGTTACGCCTGTCCAAACGGGAAACCGAAGCCGGCAACGCCGGAATGAACCTTAAGGCAATCGCTACCGAGGCTGCCCAAAACACTTTGGCAACAGTCAACAAGGATATTCTGATCGATAAAAGTCTTGAGAATGAAATGTGGCTGATGTTCAATTGGGGTGATTGTGGGTTCAATGCCAATCTGGTAACTATTATGAGTGGAACCAAAGATCCGCGCCAACCGTTATATATGACCCTGAATACCGGAGATATCAAAAACGAAGCCGGTACTACCACAGTAGCTGCCAATAGTCAATACCTGGGTATCCGTTTTGCCAGTGGCCTGCCTGCCAAACCAAACAGTTGGGGTAACTTCTCCGGTTGGATTCAAGGAAACAACGGTTCCTCTTATTCCATGCCACTGCCCATCATGAAAGCAGCGGAAGCCTATTTCCTACTGGCTGAAGCAAAATTAAGATGGGATATTGGCAGTGAAAGTGTAAAGAACCTATATGAAAATGGAATCCGTGTTTCCATGACTAATGAATTAGCTTATCGGGGGGCTTATGCCGGAATCAAAGAATATCCGGAAGGAGCAGTAGATGCCTACATCAACGGAACAAGCACCCAAATAGACTATACAGATCCCATCAAAGCCGAATTAAGCACTCCGGCTGTAAATAAATTAAGTGTAAAATGGGATGAGAGCGCAAGCAACGAAGAAAAGCTGGAAAGAATCATCACCCAAAAATGGCTCGCCCTATTCCCTCTATCCACCGAAGGCTGGGCAGAACAACGCCGCACCGGCTATCCACGCTTCTTCCCTGCATTCGTCAATGAAAGTAATGGAGCCGTAAACACAGAAGAAGGTGTGCGCCGCGTAATTTATAGCAGCCAGGCTTATGATGCCAACGCTAAGGGAGTAGAAGGCGGAATCAAGCTTCTGGACGAAGAAAATTCCAGCAAATTCGGTATTTCCGGCGACAAAGGCGGTACACATCTTTGGTGGGATAATGCTGATAAAGGAAACTTTTAAAGGCAATATTTTAAGGTAAAGACTGTGATTTTTGTTTCAATAGGTATTCCATATTAAAGTTTCGGATAGGGTAGACCGTGAGGTTTGCCCTATTTTATGACTACCTCCGAAAAGCCGATACAATAACCTCCCGCACCCGAATTGTTATCATTACTAAATGAAATTAAAGACTTTTTCATCTCTTGTTGCTTGGCAAATAAAAGAAAAGCCGTAAGTTTGCTTTCCAAAAAAGAATAAAACACAGGATGCAATTATCACCCAAGGAATTTGAATACCAATTTCGCTGTCTTTACCGTCCGCTGAATATGTATGCCCTGCGCTATACTGAAAATCTGGATGACGCAGAAGACATCGTCCAACAAGCCTTCTCTGATGTATGGGAGAAGCTTGTCGGAGGCACATCTATTCAAAACCTGAAAGCTTATATGTACCAAACTGTACGTAACCGCTCACTCACACTGATAACCAACCGACAAACACACTGTGAAACAACCGAACTGACAGACTTGGAAGATTTAACAGAAGAAGAACGCATCATCCGGTCAGAACGTGACGCGCGTTTATGGACAGCCATCGACCACCTTCCTACCGAACGGAAAAAGATCTTTCTGCTTTCCAAACGTGACGGCCTTACTTATCAGGAAATTGCCACCGAACTGGGTATTTCTATAAAAACTGTCGAACATCAAATCAGTAAGGCACTGAAAACATTACGAGAAACAGCCATTAAAATATATACTTTTTTCTTCGGATAAAAAAATCGGCAAGCGAATAGGGGGATTTTGTCTTTTCCCTGTCTTAACAATAAAAAGAAAGAAGATCGCATGGAGAAAGAAGAGAAAGATATTCGTTTTGTAGCCCGGTTCTATCGGGAAAACAGGCTGGACACAACACAAGCCTGGCAAAAACTAGGTATCGGCAAACAAAGAAATAACTCTATCTTATTATATAGACTGATAACTATCGCTGCTGTCACTTTCCTGATAGCCGGATTCAGTTGGTGGTGGATATACGACAGGCAAGACTGGATTGTCATTGCCTCATCCGCACACGCTGTCAAAGAAGTCACGCTTCCGGACAACAGCCATATTACGCTGGCAGAGAATTCGGCCTTACAGTATGACCGCTTGGCATACGGTAAAAAAAACAGGAACGTCACTTTAAATGGAAAAGCATATTTTTCAGTCACACATCAAGAACAATGTCCTTTCAGGGTACAGACCGAACTGGCAAACATACAAGTACTGGGTACACAATTCCAAGTAACGGCAAATGCAAATCAGACTTCGGCAACCGTAGAGTCTGGAAAAGTCCGTTTTTATAACAAAGAACAAAAAGAGGCTATTCTGACAAAAGGCATGTATGCCTTCATTAACCAAAAAGGACAAATGCAAATAAACAAACAAAGTGACCCCAACACTTTTGCATGGAAGACCCACGTGTTTGTTTATAATGAAGCCCCCTTGAAAAAGGTAGTAAAAGAATTAGAAGAAGTCTATAAGGTCCATATCGGCGGAATTCCACAAAAAGAGTACTATCTGACCACGACCTTTGACAATACTCCGATAGAAGACATAATTGAAATCATAAACCAAACACTAGATACGAAACTAGACATAACCCAATGATGCAATTCCATTCTAAATTTTCTTTTCTTCTGCTCCTTTGCCTCATGCACATTTGTATTGAGGCAAAAGGAACAGAACATGATGAGCCCCTCGTAACATTAGATATGAAACAAACCCCCATCCGTAAAGTTTTGGCAGAAATCACCCGGCAGACAGGTGTAACCTTTTCGTATGAGTCCTCCTTAACAAAACATCTGTTACCGATAGATATAACAATAACCGCCCAGCCGTTATCCCACTGTTTGCGCATTCTGTTTCAAAAACTGCCCGTAGAATATATACAATCAGGCAAATACATCATCCTCAAGAAAAAACAGAAAAACATTGTAATCAGCGGCTTCATACGAGACAAATCCTCCTCAGAGTCCCTTATAGGCGCCTCCATCTATGATGCCAAAAGCCATCAAGGAACAACCAGCAACGCCGACGGCTTTTTCAGTCTGACTCTGGAAGCCGGAAACGATGTATACCTGAACATCTCCTATGTAGGTTATGACAGTTTCCACCGTTCATTCACACAATTGGAACAAGACACGCTGCTTCCGGTTCTGCTGAACAGCCACCAGCAATTAGCCGAAGTGGTAGTGACCGGAGAATATACCTCTTCTCCATTAGTCCAAACATCCGATATGGGACATACCCGTCTCAACAAAGACCTGATCCAACAAACCCCGGTATTATTCGGAGAAGCTGATATTATAAAAACTCTACAGACCTTGCCGGGTGTATCGGCAGGCACAGCCGGATTGGCAGGAATGTATGTGCGGGGCGGTAATGGAGACGACAATCTTTATATGATAGAAGGGAATCCGTTATACCAGATCAACCATGTGGGCGGTCTGTTTTCCTCCTTCAACGCCGAAGCCGTAAAGGATGTAGAATTCTTTAAGTCCGCCTTCCCCGCCCGTTACGGAGGAAGACTGTCCAGCGTAGTCGATATCCATACAAAGGATGGCAACATGAAAGAATATCACGGAAGCGCCATGCTGGGACTGACCTCAGGCAGCCTGAATCTGGAAGGTCCGTTGGTCAAAGACCGGACCTCATTCAACTTTGCATTACGCCGTTCATGGATTGACGCGCTTTCGGCCCCAACCATCGCCATCTGGAACGCTACCAGAAATAAAGGAGAAACCCAAATAGTGGCACGATACGCTTTTACCGACATGAACTTTAAACTCAACCACCAGTTCAATGACCGCAGCCGCGGATATGCCGGTCTTTACTGGGGAAACGATTTTTTGAAGGGAGGAGAAAAAAGAGAAGGTGACAATGGATATGAAAGCAGAAACACCGGCAGACTGCGATGGGGAAACATCATGGCATTTACCGGCTGGTCATACGTATTCAACAACCAACTCTTCGGTAATGTGAATGCCGCCTTTACCCACTATTCTTCCACCTTGAATCCTTGAATGGACCTGTATTTCCTACTGAAAATGAAACAAACATAATTACACCATACCTTTCTACATCTTGGATTATACCTTCCCCCATCCAATCTGTCAATAGTTATTTTATATTTTCGTATTTTTTTACGATTTTCAGCTTTACCATAGCTTATTTCAATAAAAATCAAATAAAATATATGTATTTAATGCGAATTATGTCATTAACACCTGTCACCAGTTTTAGCTACCAAGAAATAACAAAGGGACTGTCCAACAGTCCCTCAGCTATTATTTATAAATTATTTCATGACGCACAATCTCTTCTGCAGCATTCCGGATATTATTTACAGCCCTGACCCATTTCATCTGATCACGAGCTTTCAATTCTTCCGTAATGCCCTGCCTCTCCATCATCTGACGCATCAGAATATC
>OGXH01002901.1_pt1 | contig 11528 bp, 11 predicted proteins | sample 1576241 | NCBI WGS metagenome assembly OGXH01 (sample SAMEA3541529, study PRJEB24748) | human gut metagenome | biome: human gut; feature: human-associated habitat; material: faeces | place: China | collected 2012
CATCGCCGCCTCTCCGTGGAAGGGAAGGCCGGTGTTCGTTTTCTTATGGCCGACGCCGTCGAATCCCCACATAAAATCCAGATGCCAGGTAGCGCGGCGGAACTCGCCGTCAGTAATAACATGGTATCCGGCCGCTTTCTGCTTCGCCACCAGTTCGGTAATGCACTGATCCTCCACAGCTTTGAGCTGATCGGCGGTAATGGCTCCTGCTTCATAATCGGCGCGGGCCTTTTTCAGTTCTGCCGGACGAAGAAAGCTGCCCACGTAGTCGTAACGGAACGGTGCGTATAAATTACTCATATCAAATGTCTCCTTTGCATTCGTTTCTTATATTTTTCGCCGCCTGGACCATATTTTTCAAACTGGCAACGGTTTCGGTTTCCCCTCTGGTTTTTAATCCGCAGTCTGGGTTGACCCATAAATGATCTGCCGGGATCTTGTCCAGCATCAGCCGGAGGGCGGCTTCAATTTCTTCTACACTCGGAATGCGGGGGGAATGGATGTCGTAGACGCCGTGATTTTGCATCGTGACGTCAAAGATGAACTGTGGCGCTTCGTCGGTTCTAAGCAGGTCGAGTATCTTGTCGTAGGTGGCGTAGTCGCATACGCCGGCATGGTAATAGGGCGCACCTTCGAAATCGCCGATTGAAAGAAAGTCTCCAAAGCCCAGCTGCTGATAGATTTTATCTCGATGGTAGTTGACGGGGTTTTGCGGGTGCATAGCGGTAGTGGTATACCCAAGCTCTTTAAGGTCCTTTGCCAGGCTGTTGACGCCATTCATCTGATACAATGGTCAAGCTCATAAAACGCATTGCGCCATACAAGAAATATTTTGCGATCGCAGTTATATGCACGATACTTTCCGAGCTTATTTGGGTGCTTGCACCATATCTTGACAGAGTTATAATCGACAAGTATGTTACCCCGAAAAACACCCATTGGGCAGGACTTGCAGGAGTTATCATCACTATCGTCACCCTGCTGCTTTTGGCAGGAGTGTTCGAGTTTTTCAACATGAAAAACAGCTTCAAGGTGGCACTCAATCTGGGACGTGACCTTAGGCAGGAGATATTTGAAAAGTCACAGCAGCTTTCCATGAACTCCATATCAAAGCGAACAGCAGGCGAGCTTATCAACCGTGTTTCAAGCGACGCCGCAAAGCTTGAGGACTTCATCACTGCAAACGGCAAGGACGCCATAGTAAAAATACTTTCCCTTGTGATAATAGGCATACTGCTTTTTATCATGGACTGGCGGCTTGCGCTTATGACAGTTTTGCCTGTGCCGATAGTTTTCATAATAGTGCAAAAGCTTTTTGACGCCATGGCGATACGCTACACAAAGGTATGGAAAAATGGCGTTTCTCATGGAGAAACTTTGCATGATATCTTAAACGGCATAAGAGTTGTAAAGTCCTACGGCAACGAGGTAAGGGAGATACAGCGCTACACAGAATGTTCCGAACGCTGGGCGAAAAGCTGTGTTCGTGCGGAAATGATGTGGTATCTCACCATTCCTGCCTCAGAATTTATCCTCACCATAGGCAACTTCTTCGTACTGTATTTCGGTGGAAACATGATTCTCGACCACACCATGACATTAGGTCAGCTTATACAGTTCACCACCTACGTTGCAATGCTTTACGAACCTATACGCTGGCTCATACAGATACCGAGAAATCTTGCGGACACCTCAGTTTCCGCAGGCAAGGTCTTTGAGATACTTGACGAGGACACTGACGTTCGTGATCGTGATGACCCTATTGACCTTGACATTCAAGGCGATATCGAATTTGACGGCGTTTATTTTGGCTACAAGGTATACAATCCTGTGCTGAAAGACATAACCTGCAAGATAAACAAAGGCGAAATGATAGGCATTGTGGGACACTCAGGTGTGGGAAAATCCACAATGATAAATCTTATTCTCAGACTTTATGACTGCACACAGGGAGAGATACGCATTGATGGTGTTAACATAAAGGATATTGCACAGCACAGCCTGCGTTCACAGGTGGGTGTGGTGTTGCAGGAAACTTTCCTTTTTGACGGAAACGTACTTGAAAATATAGCATATGCAAAGCCTGACGCTACCTTTGAGGAGGTAATAAGGGCAGCGAAAATTGCGAATGCACATGACTTTATCACAAAGCTCCCTGACGGCTACAACACCCGAGTGGGCAACAAGGGCTATCAGCTTTCGGGCGGCGAGCGTCAGAGAATTGCCATTGCAAGAGCGATACTCCATGACCCTAAGATAATAATACTTGACGAGGCGACGGCTTCTCTTGACACTCAGACGGAAAAGCAGATACAAGACGCTTTGGGCAAGCTCACAAAGGGCAGGACGACAATTGCCATTGCTCACAGACTTTCCACCCTCAGCAACGCCGACAGGCTTATCGTCCTTGACAAGGGCAGACTTGCAGAGTTCGGCACTCACGCTGAACTTATGCAGAAAAAGGGCGTATACTACAAGCTTGTTATGGCTCAGCGCCAGACCACAAAAATGAAAAAAGTTCAGCCGCAGACCTGTTAAGCACTTGACATTATCACGGCAATGTGGTAGAATACAATAGTAATGATTCATATCGGGGAATGATGTTCTCCCCTGGGAAACCTAAACCGCTTATTAAGCTGATGACTTCTGTTTTTACGCAGGAGTTGTCAGCTTTTTTGATTTTTGGGAGGTATAATTATGTTATTTTCACTGGCTGTGATCTTTCTTGTGGGGCTGTCAGCCGCCGCCATTTTTCAAACTATCGGTCTGCCGAGGATAATCGGTATGCTTGCAACGGGCATTCTCACAGGCACTTACGTTCTTGATCTGCTGGATCCTAAGATACTTGGCATATCCTCAGAGCTTCGGCAGATAGCCCTTATCATTATCCTTATCAAAGCGGGGCTGTCACTCAATTTGTCTGACCTGAAAAAGGTGGGCAGACCTGCGGTCATGATGTCATTTCTGCCTGCAAGCTTTGAGATACTGGGATATTTTATCCTTGCTCCGCTGCTTCTTGGGATAAACCACACGGAAGCTGCTGTTATGGGTGCTGTGCTTGGTGCTGTGTCCCCTGCGGTTGTAGTGCCTAGAATGGTGAAGCTTATGGAAGAAAAATACGGCACTGAAAAAAGCATACCGCAAATGATACTTGCGGGAGCTTCATGCGATGATATTTTCGTTATCGTGCTGTTCTCCACATTCGTAACAATGGCGCAGGGCGGCTCTGCAAAGGCGACGGATTTTCTCAATATCCCTGTGTCAATAATCCTCGGAGTGCTTCTCGGCTCGCTGTCAGGGTTTGTGCTTTTCTATATTTTTGAGATATCCTACCGCAAAGGTAACAAAATAAGAAACAGCACAAAGGTCATCGCTATCTTGGGCTTGGCGTTCCTGCTCATGTCAGTGGAAACATTTTTGAAGCCTTATGTGGCTGTATCGGGACTTCTTGCAGTTGTGGCAATGGCTTGCGTGATAAAAATAAAGGCTGACAAAAGCGTGTCTGCAAGGCTTTCAGAAAAGTTTGGCAAGCTTTGGATAGCCGCTGAGGCTGTGCTTTTTGTCCTTGTTGGTGCGGCAGTGGATATACGCTACACCCTTACGGCAGGTGTGGCGGCTGTGCTTCTTATTTTCGGAGCGCTTATTTTCAGAGCCGTGGGCGTATGGATATGTCTTCTCGGCACGAAGCTGACCCTTAAAGAAAAGCTTTTCTGTGTAACGGCATATATGCCAAAGGCGACAGTGCAGGCGGCTATCGGCTCAGTGCCGATGTCCCTTGGTCTGCCCTGCGGAAAGATAGTGCTTTCTGTGGCTGTGCTTGCGATCCTTATCACCGCACCCCTTGGTGCAATAGGCATTGACCGCAGCTATAAAAGGCTTCTTGCACACGAGGAGTAAAGTGGCGCAAAATAGGCGATTGCGGCACTCTCTGCACATTTTATGAGGGAATAATTTGAGCATTTGCACATTTTACGAAAAATTCTGATCACATTGCATAAAAAAAGCGGCACGACCAAATCAAGGTCATGCCGTTTCCATATCCCAACCCTATCTACAGTTGATGCAAGGTGGTAATAAAAATTTGTTACGATACGCATGTTACGTTGCTGGCAATGCGTTGTCAAATGAGGACTTGAACCTCTGAAACCTGCCCGAAGTTTCTGTCCATAATCAGCACATTCTCTGCTGATAGAGATACATCCACCCTGTAGATATCCCACCCACTTTATTACACCAGCTCTGTTGTCCAATTCAGCTCCTGAATTTTCTCGTCCACATTTCTCAGTTCTTTTGAAAGACCGTCAACCGTTTTCTGTATCTCTGACACAGGCACAGTGCTGACTATTTTTATCTCTGTTCTTGTCATTCTTGTGACACGGCTGCTTGCAGTATCCAGAAAATCCCGCAATACCCTTACCTTCTTTTTCAGACAATCTCTGTGTGCAAGAAGCACTGTGATAGTCTTGCCCTCGTATACTGTTCCGCTGTTGGTAAGATTTATCCTCGCCACCAGATCTTCAAGACGGACTATCAGCCTGTCAAGCTCCTCCATAAGAGCCTTTGGGTCTTCCGCAGGCACATCGCCCTCCTGTACCTTTGCGTTATTGTCAAGTCTGACTGAGATCGTGTTTATTCTGTTCTGGATATCAGAACGTTCAGCCAATGCAGTTGCAAGTTTCATATAAATTACCTCCTATCCTTTGACAACGCCCACTGTGAAAAGTTTCTTTATAGGCGTGGTCAGGTCACTTTGATTTTTCATAACAACATCTATATCCTTGTAAGCAAAGCGGCACTCCTCAGCCACATCTTTCTTACTGGTCTTTCCAAGCACCACGTTTCTTTGCCTCAGGTCTACCATGACAGACTCAACGGAGAATTTCTCCTTTGCGCCTGTGCGTGAATAGTTTCTGCCTGCACCATGAGATGAAGTCAAAAAGCTTTCAGCCTTGCCAATGCCCTTGACTATATAGCTGTTTGAGCCCATAGAGCCTGGGATTATAGCGACTTCCCCCTCTGCCGCATGGATAGCGCCTTTGCGGTGTACCCACACGTTCTCTCCATAGTGATTTTCCAGTGCGGCATAGTTATGGTGACAGTTTATCTCGTCACTATAGTTCGGTGTGATACCAGTATACTTCTCAACCTGCTCTGTGAAAATATGCTTTACCTTTTCAAGCATTACCTCTCTGTTTTCAAAAGCAAAGTCCATTGCAAGGTTCATCCAGTTGAGATATCTCTGACCCTCGTCTGTATCCACAGGAAGAAACGGCAAATTATACTCTGAGGGAACAGTTGAAAAATACTTGTCATTCATCTCATGGGCTATCTTGTTGAAATACTGCCCTATCATGTTGCCAAACATTCGGCTTCCCGAATGGAGCATTATACAAGCCATGCCGTTTTCGTCTTCCTGTATCTCAATAAAATGGTTTCCACCACCCAGTGAGCCAACGGAATAATATCCCTGCTCGATAAATTTCAGCAATTCGCTGTCAGCATTGTATCTTTCTATCTCGCTTTGCGCCTTATCAAGCACGGCAGAAGCCTGCGGCTTGCCGTAGTGACTAAAACCCACAGGGATAGTACGGAGTATATTTCCTACTATCACCTTTATAAGCTCGCCGCTCCCTGTTACAGTGTCACGAAGAATGTTCACAGGGATATCTGTCTGCACGAATGCCATTCCACAGCCGATGTCAACGCCAACTGCATTTGGGATCACCGTATTTTTGCAGGCTATAACACCGCCTATAGGCATTCCCTTTCCTGTATGAGTATCAGGCATCAATGCGATATGGTCATGGGCAAATGGAAGATTTGCAAGGTTTATCGCCTGCTCAAGACAGCTTTCCTCGATATCGTCTATAGACTCTGTCCATATCTTGATCGGTACTAGCATTTTATTTTTATCATAATATTCAAACATTTTGTATACCTCCTGCTTTTGCTGTTGTATGTATAATAGCAGATAGATACAAAATAATCATATAAAAAAAGGTGCGAGGTTTTGTTATGTATTGCAATGGGAGTATAGATTTGGTATAATGTTATCAAAGGAGGTGTTCTGAATGGCGGTATATTCTGAACTTATAAAAAATTTTGAGAAGATAAGAGAATATGTGCGTGATTTCTATATCTTTGGATTTCACACAAGAGAAAGCTTTGACGCAAAAAGCAAGCGCACCTATGACAACGAAAAGCGCAGGATAGAAAGCTGGCTTTCAGACCACGTTCACACCTCTTTGGAGGGTCACAAAAAGAAAGTATCTGTGCAGGTGGATTCTGGCAACATTTTTCAAAACCCACTGTATCAATGCTATCGTTCAAAGACCTTTACGGACAATGATATTCGTCTGCACTTTATTTTAATGGACGCTCTTGAAGATAACGCCATGTCGGTATCGGAGATAGCAGACTATATTTCTGCAAACTACGGCATGATAATAGACGTGCAGATAATCCGTATCAAGCTAAAGGAATATGTAAAAGAGGGCTTGGTGTCGGAGGTCAAAAGCGGAAGAAATATCCTATACACCAAAACCGGTTGTTATGCAGATGATATTGTAAGCAAGTATAAGGGCTTGGGGGATATGATAAAATTCTTCTCTGAGGAAAATCCTTTTGGCGTGGTGGGCAGCTTTATCATGGATAAGCTGGGTGCTAAAAATAATATTTTTGTGCGTAAGCACGCTTACATGGTGCATACTCTTGATGATGAGATACTCATTGATATCATGGGGGCAATGGAGCAGAAAAAGGCTGTTCTGCTATCCTGCGTAAGCCGAAAGAACGACAAAAAACATGAAATAACAGCCGTTGTGCTGAAGATACATTGCTCGGTGCAGACAGGAAGAAATTATCTTATCATGTATTTCACAAAGCAGAAACGTTTGATGTCTGTAAGGGTGGATTCCATAGTGAAAGTGACTCCCCTTGATGTGGTAGCTGACTATGATACATATTACAGATATTATGAGGACAACCGCAGATTTTTATGGGGAACGAGCTTCGGAAATTCACGCAGATACGGACAAAAAGAGCATATTCACATGGAAATAGCGGTAGACGAAACGAAAGAAATGTATGTTGTGAAGCGTTTGGAACGTGAAAAAAGGAGCGGTACTGTAACAAAGAAATCCGACGGGCTTTATGCCTTTGACATTGACCTTTTCGACGCTAACGAAGCCTTCCCATGGATAAAAACGTTCATCGGCAGGATAGTGGCATTTGAAACAACAAATGAGGAATTGCAGGATAAATTTGATTCGGATATCACAAGGCTTTATGAGATATACGGAGGTGCTGACAAATGAAATTGTTTTCGGAAATATACAGCACCTATTACAGCATAACGGAGAAAATTCTGAAAAAGCGCACTGTCACAAAGGCTGAGATAGCAGATATCATCAGACAAAACGGCTTTTCTGAAAGCGTTCTTTTCCTCGAACCTAAGCTCACAGGAGCTGACGGATATGGCTTGCTGAAAAAAGAGAACAGCATATACAGATCTATCCTGAAAAAAGAGCCTCATATCCCGCTGACGGCACTTGAAAAATCGTGGCTTTGTGCGGTGCTAAGCGACCCGAGAAGCGGTCTGTTTCTTGACACTGAGCAAAAGTCGCAGTTGACGGAACTGCTTAGTGCGAAAAAACTATATCAGAGAAACTTTTTGACCTGCTTTGACCAATATTCTGACGGCGATGATTTTCATGACCCACAATACATACAGCATTTTCGGGATATACTCTCGGCTATCCATGGCAAAAAGCTTATCAGAATAAGCTTTCAGACAAGAAAAGACAACCGCATCACACACTATTTTCTGCCCACAAAGATAGAATACTCTGCCAAAAACAACAAGTTCAGGGTTTATGTGAACCGATACCAAAAACGCAGAATGGTGGACAATGGCATTATAAATCTGTCGCAGGTAACACTCACTAAGTTGACGGATATAACGCCTGAGAGCTTTTTAGCTGTCACAGACAAGAAAAAGCAGGCAAAAATAAAGATACTTAACGAGCGAAATGCGGTAAATCGTTTTATGCTTGAATTTGCAGAGCTTGAAAAAGAGTCGGTCTTTGATGAGGACAGCGGTGAATGTATGGTATCTATTAAATATGACGAGCAGAATGAAAATGAGATAATAATACGTTTGTTGGCATTCGGACCTGTGGTGGAGGTGCTTTCGCCATATGATTTTCGCAGGAAAATCAAGGAGAGGGTGGATAGGCAGTTGGCTTTGATGAAAAAATAAAACAAAGGCTCTCCGCCGTTTATATGGCAGAGAGCCTTGCTTTTTATCGTTTAAAAGATTTGCCCGTCAAGCAACATCACAAAGTCAAGCTTCGGCACAAAATCAGCGTCATTTCTAAGCTGACTAAGCACATAATGTTCAAGACAACCGGGGAGGTTTTAAAGATCGCCGTAAACCTCCCGTTTACGCTGCAATCTCCATTGTGTTGTACTTATTCAAAAAGCACTCTCCTATTTTTATTCTTTATAACAAAGCCATACGACTCAGTCACCATTTATATATGCTGTTGTTCTTTGTTATTATGCCTTTGCAAGAAATTCCTTTCCTGCCTTATCAGTATCAAGTATCGCCTTGATAAACTTTTCTTCCGAAGGCTCACCAGGGACGTAAGTCCACTCAACAACGCTTGCCGCCTTATGTGCAATGGCTGGGACATCTTCTTCTGTCAGGGCTATCTCGTCCAAAGTACATGGCAGACCTATACTGTGGTTGAACTCAAAAATGTTCTGACGTTCTTCATACTGCTCGTCATATGTAAGCAGGCAAAGCACGCCGAATGAAACTATCTCTCCGTGGAGGTGATCATGCTCGCACTTTGGAAACAGCGAAGCGCCATAGTAAACGCAATGGGCAAGAGATGAATTATAATAGTAATCGTCCTTTGGGTCGGGGTTGTTTTGATGAACAGTAAAATTTGAAACAAGACCTGTTGTAATGATGATATCAAGAGCTATCTGCTCGATATTCTTTGAAGAAACGTTATTTCTGCAATCCTCAAGTGCTTTTTTTCCGTAGGATACAAGCGGTTTTGTGCATGCCTCTGCAAGAACTCTACCCAGCAAAGGCGTATGGGTCATATCCTTATCACGGCAGGCAAAGACCACCTCGTACTCTTTGCTGAGAGCGTCACCGATACCAGCCCAGAAAAGCTTTTCAGGTGATTCTGCGATTATTTTTGTGTTGATGAAAGTATGGAGCGCAGGTGCTTTGAGGTAAGCATATTCCTTGAAAGTGCCGTCAGCGTTATAGATAACAGATATTGCCGTACAGGAAGCGCAGTTAGAAGCAAGGGTCGGGAAAGTAAAAAACGGCTTGTCAATTCTGTCGCAAAGGGTCTTTACAGTATCAACGGCACGTCCGCCGCCAACGCCAAAGACCATATCTGCATTTTGCACTTCCGGCATAGCTTTAAGCATTTCAATGTTCTCATAATTTGAGTCGCCGCCATACCATATGAAGTCGGTTATCTCAAGGTCAGAGCCTTTGAGAGCCGCAAGCAGTTCAGGCTTAGCCTTTTCCATAGCGGTCTTGCCGCCGATAACAACAGCGGTTTTTCCATAACGTCGGGTAACATAAGGTATTTCTTTGTAGCAGTCGTCGCCAATAGAGTAGCTTGGTAAAAATTCGTTGTAAGACATATTCTTTCCTCCGTTATTTTTAACGGCATTTTCTACCGTCATAATTATATGATTTAATAATACAACTATTTATAGAGTAATTTTGTGATATTTTGTTAATAATTATTAAAAATATATCAAAAAGCGGCACTCCCACTGAGAGTACCGCTATATATTATTCTTCCTCGCGGATAGTCTTAACGCCAAAAACAAAATATACCACATGGCACACCCAAACCACTGCCACTGTTCTGCCTGCGCCCTCGTCACGAAGCACTTTGAATATCACCGCTTCGTCAAGGCTGTCATGATTGCTTGTCGGTTCGTCAAGTATAGCGAACATCTTGTCCCTTGCCGCCATGCCGTTCATAGCAACGTGAAAAAGAAAGTTGCCTAACCTTCTCATTTGTATGAAAAAAATCAGCCGAGAGCATCAAACAAACAGTACAGCTTTTATAGCTATTTAGGAAAATACAGAGTAAATTCTGCACCCTTGTCAACCTCGCCATATGCTTCTATCCTGCCACCATGACGCTTTATTATGCGGTCTGCCGTGGCAAGCCCGATGCCGCTGCCTTCGTATTCTTCGTCAAGATGAAGCCGCTGAAAAACGCCGAAAAGCTTGTCAGCATATGCCATGTCAAACCCTGTGCCATTATCTCTGAAGGATATCACACCATAGCTTTCGTCAGGTATCGCAGACACTGTTATAACAGCATTCTGCCTGTGTCGGGTGAATTTGAAAGCATTCGTCATAAGATTTTTCACAAGCATTCTCACCAGCACATCATCACCGCTTATTTGCGGCAAACTACCCTCAATAAGTGTTATATTTCTCTCAGGCTCAGCGGACTTGCACTCATCGAAGATATCACTTACTAATTCATTCATATCAAGCGTTTCATATTCCGGCTCGATGCTGCACATTTTTGAGAAACTAAGAAGCCGTTCTATCATTGTGATAAGCTTTGCAGTCTTGCCCTCTATCATTGAAGCTATCTTCAATGCGTCCTCTGTGTTGCCTGCTCGTATGTCTTCTTTCAGCGTGTCCGCCAACATCTGCGTAACATTCAGCGGCGAACGCAGATCGTGAGATATTGCCGAACAAAACAGACTAAGCTCATTATTTGCCTCCTCAAGCTTTCTGCGCTTGCTGTATATTTCAAGGTGAGTTTTAACTCGTGCCAAAAGCTCCTCTTTTGTGAACGGCTTCACAACATAGTCACAGCACCCAAGCTCAAAGCCCTTTTTTATCATGGCAGGGTCGGATTCAGAAGTCATGAAGATAACAGGTATCTCCTTTGTTTCCTCATCAGATTTGAAATGCCTGCAAAGCTCCAGACCGTCCATGCCCTCCATTTTGATATCCAAAAGAACAAGGTGTGGCTTGCTCTTTTCCATCATTTTTAGAGCCGCCTTTGCACTTGTCGCCCCAAGCACCCTGAAGCCCTCATTTCGCAGGATAGTGCCTGCAAAGGCGATATGCTCAGGCATATCGTCAACAATAAGTATCTCCGCTTTTTCAAACATTTCATCACCGCCTTGCCTAAAAATACTATTCCGTCATGAGTCTTTGTACCTCGTCCTTGTCTGCAAGCTTTGTTTCGTTAGCATAGACTATCTCGCCCTTTTCCATTACATAAAGCTTGTTGGTGTTTTCAAGAACAAAATCCAAATACTGCTCCACAAGAAGCACTGTTATGCCTTTCCACTCGTTTATTTTCTGTATCGCCGCTCCTATATCCTGAATTATCGACGGCTGTATGCCCTCTGTAGGCTCGTCAAGAATAAGTATCTTCGGCTCTGCTGCGAGGGCTCTTGCAATTGCTAACTGCTGTTGCTGACCGCCTGAAAGGTCGCCGCCCTTACGC
>OGXH01002909.1_pt1 | contig 11508 bp, 7 predicted proteins | sample 1576241 | NCBI WGS metagenome assembly OGXH01 (sample SAMEA3541529, study PRJEB24748) | human gut metagenome | biome: human gut; feature: human-associated habitat; material: faeces | place: China | collected 2012
GCATAAAAATCCCACAGGGCCTCCTGCTCTTCCTGCGGCTGCGGCTGCAGCGGCTGTGCTGACGGTCATGGTATGGCCGCGCGGTGAGACCGCGGTGTCATCCGTCCAGCCGCCCGTGGCCATGAGCACTGATGTCGCGCCGCCCGACAGTGCTGCGTCGGCCGAGGCCGATACCTTGAACATGACTCCCGCACGCCCTGTGCGCAAACCTGTCAGACGCAGGGTCGACCGCTACCGCTACAAGCCTGCTCCGCCTAAGGTGTATCTGGCAGAGAACGCTTTGCCCAAAAGTCCCGTGCCGGCCGACTCCATTGCCGCCGCCGAAAAGATTCTGGCCGAGAAACTGCGCGACATAGAGGCAGTGAGCGAGGCTCTGCTCCGCAACATCGAGACCTTCAATGAGATGAAAGCTTTGGAGATGGCTGAAGTGAACTATGACGACGGAGCGGACGGCAGCGACGAAGCGTCAGACAATGATGTGATGTACTGACGGTGGGGATAAATCAATATGAAGTTCTGAAACAATAAAAACACATACATATATGAATACAAAATACAGACTGTCAGCCACACTGACCGTAATCATTCTGACGTTGTCGGCCTACGCTCAGCAACACATCGATGAGGCCATAAACGAGTTTCTGCTCGACAAAAAAAGTTCTGAATACATTCTCTCTAATAATAAAGAGCAGGAGTTTGTACCCGCAGACGGCAAGAACGCGCTCTTTAACGAAATCGGTTTCAGACTCAAACGTTCTGACGCCGACATTCTTGAACGCCTGCGCAAGGCTTTCCTCTCCGACAGCGACAAGGCCTACGGCATGATGATGAAAAGTTCCGGCAGCGGCAGCAACGAGACCATTAAGATTGCATACGGCGCTGAGCTGAACAAGTCGCAGATCTTCGGAACGTACGACAACCGCAACTATATCGTGCTCAACATAAAAGATTCCAGCGACAGCACATGGCGGTGGTCTTATGCTCTGGTGTGGTATGACGACAAGAGCGGAACCGGAGGTTCCAAGTATTACGGCAGTTCCAAATACGCATATATATCGGGCTCAGTCCATATCATACACAGCCGCGATCCGAAGGTGAATATAAGCAAAAAGGAGAATGTGTCGCTCCGTACGACAATATTGCCGGACGGAACAGTCGTGACATACAACAGCGACAAAGACACAAAAACAGTTGTCTATAAGAACGGAAACGTAGTGGGGGACAGCTCCGCAGATTACAGTGATGTGAACAGCTCGTCGAGATTCCTTGTCTTGTTCGGCAATCTGCGCTCGGTGTTCTTAGATGCGTATAAAGAACACTCCGGCCTCGCCATGAAGACTACCATTGCCAACCGTATGCTCGACCTGTGCAAGAACAAGGGTGGTCTGTTGTCCAAGGGCGAGCGGTCGCTGTGCCGCAATATTCTGAACGAAATGGCCCGCGGACAGAACGACAGATACATCATAGGTTTACTCAATATGGCGGCAGACACGCTGAAATAATCAATATTTTCATAAGAATGTTTCTCCATCAATCCAAAGGAGCGGCCGTGAGGTCGGCTCCTTTTGCTTTTATTTGTTTTGCAGTGCTGGTGTGCGGACGCTGTCGCGGTATGGCAGGCATCATATCATATGGTAATGAATAGAAACCGTTTGTCTGTTATAGTCTGACTCTCACCTTGCGATATCTTTTAATAAGACAGGCTGCGGTCCTGCATAAAAATAAATGGAACTATTTCTTTTATTTATTTTGTTCTGCCCTCGATTTGCATTATCTTTGCATATATGAACGACATGACAGACAAAAGCGTGAAGTGGAGCGAGAATGTGATTATAGCCGATGCAGGCTATATCGACCGTGTGGCTTTCAATCTCATAGTCAATTTCGAACGCATGATAGGTCGGCGCATTCCTAAAGCCGATATGGCGCGCTGGATAGACTGCGTGGCTCTCGACGGCGGGGTGCGTGAGGGCGACAACCATGTCCAGGTGGTATTCGTGCACGACCGCGGACGCGGCGAACTGGAGAACTTCGCGCCCGGCAACCTTTCCGGTGAACTCAACGGCAAGGCTTTCAAGGATAATCTTGGCGAATTCACCATCTCTGCATTTCCGGTGGAGGACATCGTAAGCCGCGACGACTTCTTCGCCGATGTGGTAGAGGCAGTGTGTGCCGGTAAGGAGACAAGGCGCATAATGATTGTCCCGGATGACGGGCGCGCCGCACTCTACGACTGTCTGTGCCACATCCTCCGCCGCGTGGACGACGAGAAGCGCGTCACAATGTTCTCCATGCAGCCCATGCCCGGCGGCAATTTCAGACAGGAAATACTCGGCTACTCGCTCATGAGTGCCCTTGGCATAAGGTCGGACGAACTGAAGTGACATGCCGGACGTTCCTTCCGGAGTCAGTTTGCGGTTTCCTGCAATGTCCGGCATTGATGTTCATTATTCATAAATTGCTTGAAAACAACTAATATCTGAGAAAATATGGGAAAAGTGTTAATGATTGGCGCGGGAGGCGTTGCCACCGTAGCTGCGTTCAAGATAGCTCAGAACGCCGATGTGTTTACAGATTTCATGATTGCCAGCCGCACTAAGTCGAAGTGCGACAAGATTGTCGAGGCAATAGGCAATCCCAATATCAGGACTGCTCAGGTGGACGCCGACGACGTCGAACAGCTCAAGGCTCTCATGAACGACTACAAGCCTGAGCTGGTCATAAACCTCGCGCTGCCTTATCAGGACCTCACCATCATGGAGGCGTGCCTTGCTTGCGGATGCAGCTATCTGGACACGGCGAACTACGAACCGAAGGATGAGGCTCACTTCGAATACTCGTGGCAGTGGGCTTACAAGAAACGCTTCGAGGACGCCGGACTCACTGCCATACTTGGATGTGGCTTCGACCCGGGCGTGACAAGCATCTTCACGGCTTATGCCGCAAAGCATCATTTCGACGAGATACAGTATCTTGACATCGTCGACTGCAACGCCGGCGACCACCATAAGGCTTTCGCCACCAACTTCAATCCGGAAATCAACATCCGCGAGATAACCCAGAAGGGTCTTTACTGGGAGAATGGCAAGTGGGTGGAGACCGAGCCTCTCGAGATACACAAGCCGCTCACCTATCCGGAAATCGGTCCGAAGGAGAGCTATCTGCTCCATCATGAGGAGATAGAGAGCCTCGTGAAGAACTATCCCACGATACGCCGCGCGCGCTTCTGGATGACTTTCGGACAGGAGTATCTCACACACCTGCGCGTCATTCAGAACATCGGCATGGCAAGCATCGTGCCCATCGACTACGAGGGAAAGAAGATAGTGCCGCTGCAGTTCCTCAAGGCTGTGCTGCCAAACCCGCAGGATCTCGGTCAGAACTACGAGGGACAGACAAGCATAGGATGCCGCATACGCGGACTGAAAGACGGCAAGGAGCTCACCTATTATATATATAACAACTGCTCGCATCAGGCTGCCTTCAACGAGACGGGCATGCAGGGAGTGAGCTATACCACAGGTGTGCCGGCAATGATAGGTGCCATGATGTTCTTCAAAGGGCTGTGGCGCCGTCCCGGTGTGTGGAATGTCGAGGAGTTCGATCCCGATCCTTTCATGGAGCAACTCAACAAACAGGGACTTCCATGGCATGAGATCTTCAACGCGGATCTTGAACTCTGACACTCCTCAGCCTGCATTTCTCATCGCACAACCCAACGCACGCCTTCCCCGGACAGCCTCTTCTGACGGCAGACTGTCGCCGGATCGCGGCGTGCGCCACATTCATTCATAATTGAAAACAGAACCTAAATGGCAAAGGAAAAGGAAAATACGGGCGCTGCCGCCTCAAATGAGGGCAAACTGAAAGCTCTTCAGGCGGCAATGTCGAAGATAGAGAAAGACTTCGGTAAGGGGTCTATCATGAAACTTGGTGACGAACATATAGAGAACGTCGAGGTCATCCCGACAGGAAGCATAGCCCTTGACTCGGCTCTTGGGGTGGGGGGCTATCCGCGCGGACGAATCATTGAGATATACGGACCGGAGAGCTCCGGTAAGACAACGCTTGCCATCCATGCCATTGCCGAGGCGCAGAAGGCTGGCGGAATAGCGGCTTTCATCGACGCGGAGCATGCTTTCGACCGCTTCTATGCGGCTAAGCTGGGCGTGGATGTGGACAATCTGTGGATATCGCAGCCCGACAACGGCGAGCAGGCTCTCGAAATAGCCGACCAGCTCATACGCTCTTCGGCTATCGACATCATAGTCATCGACTCCGTTGCCGCGCTCACTCCGAAGAAGGAGATAGAGGGCGACATGGGTGACAACAACGTCGGATTGCAGGCTCGTCTGATGAGTCAGGCGTTGCGTAAGCTCACATCCACCATCAGCAAGACCAACACAACGTGCATCTTCATCAACCAGTTGCGTGAGAAGATAGGCATGATGTTCGGCAATCCGGAGACCACAACGGGTGGCAACGCGCTCAAGTTCTATGCCAGCGTACGCCTCGACATCCGCAAGGTTACGGGCATTAAGGACGGCGACCAGATTATCGGCAACCTCGTAAGGGTAAAGGTTGTGAAGAACAAAGTGGCTCCTCCGTTCCGCAAGGCGGAGTTTGAGATAATGTTCGGAGAGGGCATCTCAAAGGTAGGAGAGATTGTCGACCTTGGCGTGGAGTGCGGCATCATCCAGAAGAGCGGCTCGTGGTATTCTTACGGAAGCTCTCGGCTGGGACAGGGACGCGACGCCACCAAGTCACTGCTCAAGGACAATCCCGAACTCTGCGAGGAGCTTGAAGGCAAGATAATGCAGGCTCTCGCCGAGAAACAATAATGCGGCGGCGGGACCGGAAACGCAATACAAGCGGCAGGCATGGTTCAGACTGTAACGTCGGACATGCCTGCCGCTTTTTATATATAATGTTGTCGAAAGAAAGAACCGGCGTTTATCTCAGTCTATGGAGTCTTCTTTAATCACCGGTTCTTCTTCTTTTTTCAATTAAGGAAATCAATAGTCGGCGTTCTGCGGGTCGAAGTTTGTCCATCCGTCGAGCCATGTGTCGCCGGCAGCGAAAGCTCCGATGTAGTCCACTGCTGTGCATCCGTTGAGTATGGCTTCTGTGAACGATGCCGCACCGATGAGCGGGCTGCCTGCTGCGGGGATATATCCTGTCCGGTCGAACCATCCGTCAGCCGAGTCGAAATGCCTGTTGTTGTTCGCAGCCAGTTCGAAGAACGTGTGGGCGAATGAGTTCTTTGTGTTGTCAACGGTGCCTGTCTCATAGTCGTAGAGACCGTCCTCGTATATCTTGTTGAAGTCTGTTCCGAGCACGTCCATGCCTGCGAACCATATGTTGTTAAGCTTCAGTGTGCCTGCCGTTGCGGCTCCCTGGGTGTCGCCCTTCTCGTTGTCGAGTATCAGACCGATGGGCCATCCCACTGCCACAGAGTTGAAGCAGTTCAGGTGAGAGTTGCGTCGTATGTGCATGGCAGCCTGAAAACGTCCGAGGCTTGAGCCGTTGTTGGGATACACCGAGCCGCCGTTGATGTAGTCGGAATTGTTCTGGAACGATGCGTCTACAGCCTCTGGACCGATGAAAGTCACGTTGGAGAACACAGCCGAAGTGAACGGTGAGCTTGTCGAGCCGCTTGCGTTGTTGTCGCTCTCGAAGCCGTTGCTCTGCGACGTGTCGGCTATCTTGGAGTCGCGTACTGACAGTGCGAACTGCACGTTGCCGCTGAATCCGTTGTCCGTGTCGAAGTCGTCGTCCCATCCTCTGTATGCAACGAGATACTTGCAGTCCACCGTTCCGCCGAACCACTCGTAAGAGTCGTCGTTAGAGTAAGACACCTGCACGTGGTCTATTTTCGTTCCGCTTCCTATCGAACCGAGTGTAAGGCCGTTTATCTCCTGGTCGGTCTGGAAGGGATATCCTGCGAACTCTATGCGCACATAGCTCAGAACGCCGGAGTTGTCGCTGTTGTCCGATCCGCCGTGCTTGGTACGCGGACCGCCCTCTATCTGCATCTCGGTGTTGTTGTTCACCGCTTTTCCGCAGAGAATCACGCCTCCCCAGTCACCCGGACGGCGGTTGCCTTTAGCCTCCTCTGATGTGAAGACGATGGGCTCCTGCGCTGTTCCCTGTGCGATGAGCTTTCCGCCGCGCTCTGCTATGAGCGAAGCCTTTGTCTGCTTGTCACCCTTTATTATCGTGCCCGGCTCTATTGTGAGCTCCGCACCGTCGGCTATGTACACCCAGCCTTTGAGGATGTAGGTGCCTTTCTTTATGGTCTGCTTGCCTGTGAAGACAAACTCCTGGTCGCCGTTGCCTATCTGCCTGCCGTTGTCATTTACGTTGGCGTCGCCGTCGGCAGTGAAAAGGATGTGGTCGCAAGCCTTTATTCCGCCGTCGGTAGACCATGTCACGTCGTTCTTTTCGGTTTCTTTCCCGTTGTCATCATCGTCGCCGCAGGCACAGAATGTGAACGATGCGGCAAGGATGCCGAGGCATCCGTAGAATTTGAATTTGTTCATAATGCTTGTTTGGTTAAACATAATTATTAATTGTATGAATGGTTGTCATGTTGTTTTATGATGCTTTTTCAGAACTTGTATACGGCACTCAGTCCGAAGTTGCGTCCTGGCTTGAACGCCCTTGTTATCTGTTGCACTTCCTTGCGGCTGCCGTCCTGGTAGTGCACGTCGGCAAACTGCTTGTAGTATACAGTCTGTGCGAGCAGGTCGCGCACGTTGAATTTCACCTCCCAGTGGCTGCCGAACATCTTCGAGACGGACAGGTCTATCACGTCGCGCGGCATCTCGTAGCTGTCGGGCACGCGCAGAGCCTCGTTGTCGCTCGTCGTTCCCTCGCTGCGTCCCACGCCTATTATGCGTTTGCCTATGCGGTTGTAGAGAGCCGCCACGCTCAGTTGCAGCTTGTCGTTGTTGTAGAATATTCCTGTGTTTATGAGATAGGGCGACTGTCCCTGCATAGGTCTGTCTTCCTCTCTCGACCCTTTCTCGAAGTTCACGCGGCTCTTGATGAGCGCTCCGTTGAACGACCAGCTGAAGCCGGGCAGCCCGATGAACGACAGGTCCTTGCGTATGTCGAGCTCCAGTCCGTAGCTCTTTGCCGATTTGGCGTTCATGTATGAGTATATCAGGTTTGTTCCGCCAGCCACGGTGTAGGTCCATTCTATGGGCGAGTCGAAGTGCTTGTAGAATGCCGCCAGCGATATCACCTCGCCTTTCGAGGGGTAGAACTCATAGCGCAGGTCCACGTTCTGTATGTAGCAGGGCTTGAGTTCGGTGTTTCCCTCCACGTTGGATGCAAGGTCGAAGTCGTAGAACACCGACGGCGACACCTCTCTGAACTCAGGTCTGTTCACCGTCTTTCCGTACGAGAACCTCACCTGATGCTTGTCGTTTATCTTGTAGGTGGTGTTCAGCGAAGGGAAAAGGTCGCTGTATTCATAGTTGTGGCTGAATGGGCTTTCCTCATAGTCGCGGGTGTTGGTGATGAGTTCCATGTGGTTGTATTCGTAGCGCAGTCCCGCAAGTATGCTCAGTCTGCCAGCCGGAATGGTAGCCGCGATGTATCCCGCACCCTGAGTGTTGTTGCCTTTATAGTTGTTGCGCATGTGCTGTTCCTCCATCAGATAGAGGCGGTCCGCACCGAAGTAGCTCTCGTCGCTGAGCATCTCGGAGAGGTCGTTCTGCCTGAATCCGTCCGGAAGAGTGTTGTCTGCGGCGTTCCAGTTGTATATGAAGTCGCGCGTGGTGTATTTTCTTGTGCGGTACTCTCCGTAGGCTCCGAACTTCAGCACCGGCTCCCATGAGCCGAACTTGAAGCTGTGCCTGTTGTTCACGGCGGCTGAGGCGATGTGCTCGTCGAGCTTTGTCCATTCGCGCGAGATGTCGTTCGAGTTGGTGAGCTGTATCACTCCGGTCTCCAGAGCGTCGTTCACCAGATACCTCCGTCTGTCCGGCACGTTGCGGTTGGCGTATGAATAGCTTGCGCTCCAGTCCAGTTCGTCGTTCCTGAAAGTGTGTTTGCCGGTCAGCTGTCCGTTGTATGTGGTGCGGCTGCGGTAGTAGTATTCTGCGGAGTGCTCCGTGTCAGACTGTGCGCTCACGCCCTCGCGCCATGTGTAGCGGTCGTTTCCCAGCTGGTTGAATATGTTCTTGAACTGGTATTTGCTGTTGCCGTCGGCTGAGAGGAGCGTCATGTTGAGCATAGCTCCCAGTCTCACGTTGCGGTTGTACTGGTCGTCGGTGGAGCGTCTGAGATAGTTGGACCTGTCGTCCTCGGTGTTGTACACGCCGAACAGGTTGTTGGTCATGTCCTCATACTTCCTGTACTCGTTGCTGTAGTTCAGCGCGGCGATGAGTCCCATCTGCCTTCCCGCCCATCTCCAGCGGCGTCCGATGTTAGCCGACAGCTTCAGGTCGCCGAGCGGATGGCTCTCCCTTATGCGCCAGTCGTTGTTCAGACCGTTGTTCAGCAGGTCTGTGCCGTTGCCTGCGATGGGGTTGAGCGCGGCGTTGATGCCGCCCGACAGTCCTCTCATGCCGTTGTCAAAGCCGAGGAAGTCGGTGCCCGAGCCTTTGGCATGTCTGAATGATGAGAAGGCGGTGGCGTCGTTCCAGTTGCCTCCCACCTGTATCTCGGCTATGTTCTCCGTGGGTATGTCCTTCGTGTTTATGGTGATGAAGCCGCCGCTGTAGTCTGCCGGGAACTCCGCTGCCGGGGTCTTTATTATCTGCATGTTGTCTATCTGCGCGCTCGGGATGATGTCGAAGGAGAAGGCGCGCGAGTCAGCCTCGCTGCTCGGCACGGCTCCGCCGTTTATCCATACGTTGTTGTATCGCTGCGACAGACCGCGCACCATGACAAACTTCTCGTCTATTATGCTCACGCCCGGCACACGTCTTATCACCTCACCCGCGTTCGAGTCCTGCGTGCGCTTTATCTCCTGAGCCGACACGTTGCTCACCACCAACTGGCTTTTGCGTGCCGCCTGGAGCATAGCCACGTCGGTGTTCTGCTTCATTATGCCCACCACCGACACCTCGCCGAGCGTCTGCTCGTCGGTCTCCATCTCAATGGTGAGAGCGTGTCCTTCGGTGTCTTTCAGAGCCTCGACGCCGTCAAGGGTCACTGTCTTGTATGAAATATAGTTTACGGTGATGCTGTATTTTCCTGCCTTCAGACCGTTGAGGCTGAACTTCCCGTCTATGTCGGTTATTGCCTTCACGCCTGTTCCCGCCACCTGCACCGTCGCTCCGATGAGCGGCTGACGGTCTTTCTTGTCGAGCACTATGCCTGTTATCCCTTCTGCGTATGCCGCGACAGCCGATATGAGAGCCATTGCCGTTGCGGCGACAAATCTTTTTACTCTTGTCATTTCCTAATGCGTTATGTCTTATATTCCGGCTGCAAAATTAAGGGAGGCATGTTGCGCCCGCGTTTCTCCGCAATTATAAATGTTTTACAATGACATTTCACCGATGTTTCTTCCCCTCAGCCGTTTCCCCTAATCAGCATGGCGGCGTTATGCGTGGCGGCATGTCTCTCTCCACAGAGGTGCCTGCCGGCCGTTCAGGCATGCCATGTGGCGGTAAGACCGCGCGTGGGTAAGGGTGCGTGGGTACTGATGCCGTGCATGGGAAAGAGCCGGGCGGCATTTCCGGAAGTGACAGTACGGCAGTGGCATCATGCCTGACAGGTGTATTATATCTGCATACATATATAATATTGTATACTCTTTTATGCTGTACAATATATGCCTTTATGCGATAATATATATTTTTCTTACATGATAATCAGTATTCTTTTATATGATATAATATATTCTTCCTACGTGATATTATATATGCTCCGTCCCATCCGCCATCCGTCTCTGTCGGTGTCACGGGCGTTTTGCATGAATATGCGTGATGCTTCCCGGTTTTTGCATAATTATTCGCCGTCAACTCCGCGAGAGTGCCCTTGCAATGCGCAAAAGATTTTCCTGCGGCAAGCTTTTGCAGAAGCGCACGGAAAGTCTGGTTGCCGTATTGCGTGTAGATATACTGAGCAAAGAACGATACCTGAGCATAAAGCGCAAGCCTGTCGTCCGTTTCGATCCAGTTGCTCCAATCGTACATTGAGAAGCCGTTGTGCAGGCTCCATGCGGAAACATACTCGTGTTCTGCGGGCGGAGTGAGCCAATCGTTATTGGTTTTGAAGCTGTAGTTCATCCAGCTCTGCACCCTGCGGGAAATGCTGCTGCCGGGATAGCAGATTTCCTCGGAAGCCGCGCTCATGCATTCGTTTATCCACGTGTCGGAACCGCCGGCGGAGTAGTTGATAAGGTGCTGATATTCGTGCACCATTGTGCCGTAGGTATCTGCAACGTCGATGATGACTTCACCCTCGGTATTAACATAGTAAACACCGGGATATGTATCGATATTAAGGCAGGGCATTCCGTTTGAAGCAAGATCCGATGCAGTGAAGAAGCCTGCAACATAGCCGTTGCCGGGAGTCCAGCCGTCGTCAATGTTGTAATACAGAATATTCAGCCTGCCGTCGCCCTGGCTTCCGTTTGCGTGATCGCCGAATGAAGACTGCATCAATGCAAACTTTGAATCGAACTCATCCGCACAAATCTGGGCAAAGCTCTCGTCGATTTCATCAAGGGGATAGACGTTTGCCGCCGTTGAGGTGGGAGTCCAGATATAGCAATGCTCGCCCTTTGCAAGCACTTCAAACTCAACATTTGAGTTGGGCAGTGGGCAATAGCTTGAATAGAGGCTGAAAACATGTGTGTCGCCGACATTGAAGGAAAGGGATTCCGTGCCGATGCTTCCGATGTTGCTGCGGGAATCAACACCGGCTTTTTTGTCCGCTTCGGCAAGCTCGGAATCGATATCGACAACATAACCCTTGTCGGAAACGGGAAGGCTGCCGCGGTTTGCACCGGCTGCGCCGACCCCGACTTCGGTTTCGATAAGGCCGCTCATGTTCCCCGTGGACATATCGCCGTAAGGGTTTGTGCTCGGGTTGTAAATAACGACATAGTCGCCGCTGTAGCCATCGCTGCCGTCGGTGTCGATTTCAACATCGCCGGTGTTGATGAGGTTTGGGGTTATCTGTGTTTTTGCAGCAACGGAAGACGGCAGGGCTGCCGCAAGCGTCGTTACCGCAAGGCACAGGCTCAGCATGATGCTGATGATTTTCTTCATAACGTTTCCTCCTGAAGTTTTTGCAGAGGTGTATCGGCAAACAATCCGCTCGATGCGGGTTTGTCCGAACCGCTGCACATATATAATAACACATCCGCCGCATTCATCATAGATAAATCGGGGCGAATGTGTCAATATATTATTTCCTTGTGTTATTGAATCTAAATCCTGCCTTTTCGTTCATGCGTCTGCTTGATTCTCGATTCAATGCCCATACTGATAGGATTCCCGGATGGCGGCGACGGGATCGGGATTCTGGATGCCCTCGCCG
>OGXH01002911.1_pt1 | contig 11502 bp, 10 predicted proteins | sample 1576241 | NCBI WGS metagenome assembly OGXH01 (sample SAMEA3541529, study PRJEB24748) | human gut metagenome | biome: human gut; feature: human-associated habitat; material: faeces | place: China | collected 2012
GTCCCAGGCGGTCAATGAACTGATGCCGGAGGATGCTTAAAAACATTTGCAGACTTGTCCGGTCCCAATGCGATCAACAGGACTGCCGCCTTTTGTACACCACTAAGTTCTTCTGATCTTGCCATGTTTCACCCTCTTTTCTCGAAAACTGTCTAATTCATGTTCTTCTGCCGCTTAGCTCCAATCATCATTCAGCCAATTACGCAGCAGCTGTGCCACCGCTTCCGGATTCTCATCCACAAATTTCTCAATCATCTTTCTCGTTTCTGATTTATCACTAAATTCTATATCCTCTAAGGACTGGTTCTCTTTGGTTGTGGCAAGCAATTGCTCCACCGAAAGTTCCGGCTCTTCATCTGTAAAAAATTCTGCTGGTGTCGTACCAAGGCACTGGATGATATCCAGAAGAGTTCCGATGGACGGAGAGTTCTGGTTTCGTTCCAACTGTGAGATAAAGCCCTTGGTCAGCTCGGCACGGTCCGCCAGCTCCTGTTGCGTCAGTCCGTACTGGATGCGCAGTTCTTTCATGCGGTGTCCAATGTCCATGGCATGCCTCCCGTAAATTTATGAAACATGATTGTTAGTTGATTTTTTGTTTACTGATTATAAACTCAACAATTTCTATTCTACAGAATCCATGTGAAAAGTCAATCTTTTTTTAATATAAATTTTATGAAAAAACAGTTGATTTTCTGAATCGGTTTTGGTATTATATACAAGTACGTTTTGCCAATATGGCTCAGTTGGTAGAGCAACGCATTCGTAATGCGTGGGTCAGGGGTTCGAGTCCCCTTATTGGCTTCGTTTCAGACACGTTTTGTATCGGGTATCCGATGGAAGACGTGTCTTTTTTACTTTAAAAAGTGCTTGTTTCTTAGGCATGAAATTGGTATAATGGGCGCAGACAAAGAAAATAAGAATAAAGGTTGAGGTAAAAAATGGACAAGAACAAAAAGACGTTTCAGGTACCGACATTACTGGCCTTTGCAGCAATTGTTGCAATTATGGTGATTGTAGGGGTGAGAGTCCTTAACGTTCCGGTAGTTCCTATGTGTCTGCTTGTTATCATTGAGGCAGTTATTGCAGTGATGCTGCATCATGCGGAACTCTGGGTGCATGGACTTCTTATTCTGGCAGAACTTTGTGCCGGTGTTGCCGGGGAAAAAACAGTATTGATTATTTTATGTGCAGTTGTTTACATTGCAGCGACGTTTGCACTGCAGATGTTAGATAAAGGAGAAACACAGAATGGACAGTAGTGACAGTAGTTATTACAGCAGGCAACAGCTGGATGAGCTGTTTTTACAGATGATCGCCTTTTTTTCCGGAGATCCGAAACGGATTCAGCATTTCATGAAAGTGCATAGTTTCGCAAGAATCATCGGAACAAAAGAAGGGCTTGACGAGACATCCCTTTTTATATTGGAAGCAGCCGCTTATACCCATGACATTGGAATCCGTCCGGCAGAAGAAAAGTATGGACGGTGTGACGGAAAGCTGCAGGAGCAGGAAGGACCGATTGTGGCACAGAGAATGCTTTCCGATGTGGGAATTGAAAATTATCTGATCGACCGTATCTGCTATCTGATCGGACATCATCATACATATGATAATATCGAAGGATTGGATTATCAGATTCTGGTGGAGGCAGATTTTCTGGTCAATTTATATGAAGATGACGTCAATCGTCACGGAATTGAACAGGCATATCAGCAAATTTTCCGGACGCAGACCGGAAAAGAAATTTTTAATCAGATGTATACAGATGAAAGATGAATAAAAAAAATTATCAGAAAATAATGGAAGATCTGATCCGTGAAAACTGTACGGCAGGGGAGGCTCCAAGCCTCCTTTTGCACAGCTGTTGTGCACCGTGCAGTTCTTATTGTATTGCATGTCTTGCAGAACATTTCCATGTAACGGTATTTTATTACAATCCCAATATTTATCCGCCGGAAGAATATCATATGCGGGCAAAGGAGCAGGAACGTTTTATTGCTGAGTTTCCTACAAAATATCCGGTTTCTTTTGTGGAAGGTGCATACGATACACAGCGGTTTTACGATATGGCAAAGGGCATGGAAGAGATCCCGGAAGGGGGAGAGCGCTGTTTTGCCTGTTACCGGCTGCGGCTTTCCGAGGCTGCGTCTTATGCAAAAGCGCACGGATTTGATTTCTTTACGACAACACTATCCATCAGTCCGCTGAAAAATGCGGAAAAGTTAAATCAGATCGGAGCAGAACTGGCAGATACCTTTGGTGTCCGTTATCTGTTTTCGGATTTTAAAAAGAAGGAAGGCTATAAAAAGTCGACCGAAATTTCTAAGGAGTATCACATGTACCGGCAGTACTACTGTGGGTGTGTGTATTCCAAGCGTGACCGCGACCGTGAAATCGTACTGCGCAGACAGCAGGAAGAACAGATTTTATAAAAAAACAAAGAATTTAAGAAAGAGAGGAATTTAGATATGGCACAGTTATGGGGCGGAAGATTTACGAAGGAGACAGACCAGCTGGTTTACAATTTTAATGCATCCATTTCGTTTGACCAGAAATTTTACAAGCAGGATATTGAGGGTTCCATTGCACATGTGCGTATGCTTGGAAAGCAGGGCATTCTGACACAGGAAGAGATGCAGGCGATTGTTTCCTGTTTACAGGAAATTCTTGCGGATGTGGAGAGCGGAAAGCTTGCCATCACTTCGGAATATGAGGATATTCACAGTTTTGTGGAAGCAAACCTTATTGACCGTCTGGGAGATACCGGAAAGAAACTGCATACCGGACGAAGCAGAAATGATCAGGTGGCACTGGACATGCGTCTGTATACCCGGCAGCAGGTTCTTGAGACGGATGAACTGCTGGAACAGCTGCTGCAGGTACTGCTTCGCATTATGAAAGAAAATACGCAGACGATTATGCCAGGATTTACCCATTTGCAGAAAGCGCAGCCGATCACACTCGCACATCATATGGGGGCGTACTTTGAAATGTTTAAGCGTGACCGTTCCCGTATGCACGATATTTACGAGCGCATGAATTACTGCCCACTCGGTTCCGGCGCACTGGCAGGAACAACCTATCCGCTTGACCGCGAATATACTGCAGAGCTTCTTGGCTTTTACGGACCGACCTTAAACAGTATGGACGGTGTTTCCGACCGCGATTACCTGATCGAATATCTGTCTGCCATGGCAACCATTATGATGCATTTAAGCCGCTTCTCCGAGGAAATTATCATCTGGAATTCCAACGAATACAAATTCGTAGAGATTGATGATGCATACAGTACCGGAAGCAGTATCATGCCACAGAAGAAAAATCCGGATATTGCAGAACTTGTCCGAGGCAAGACCGGGCGTGTGTATGGCGCGCTCATGTCGCTTCTGACCACGATGAAGGGGATTCCGCTTGCTTACAATAAAGACATGCAGGAAGACAAGGAACTTTCCTTTGATGCCATTGACACAACGAAAGGCTGTATTGCGTTATTCACGGGCATGCTTGATACCATGAAATTCAATAAGGATGTTATGAGAAAGAGTGCCGCACACGGCTTTACCAACGCGACGGATGCTGCCGATTATCTTGTAAATCACGGGGTTCCGTTCCGCGATGCGCATGGAATTATCGGACGTATTGTTTTGTACTGTCTGGACAAACAGATGCCGATTGACGATATGAGTCTGGAAGAATTAAAACAGTTTTCTCCAGTATTTGAGGAGGATGTCTATGATGCAATCTCCATGGAAACCTGTGTCAACAAGCGTCTGACGATCGGTGCCCCAGGGGAAGAGGCGATGAAGAAAGTGATCGCAATCGAAGAGGCATATCTGGAGAAAAAATGAGACAAAAGGAGCACATCGCATGCAGAATCGCTTGTCGATGCGATGTACGTAATTGCGGTACATCTCTGATATATTGCCTGAAATACCGCTTAGTCGGTATTTCAGATTGTGCAAGTCCTACATATATTTGAGGAATATTTTATTTATTTAGGACAATTTGTTCCTTGTAATTTTACCTGGTTTCAAGTAATATATTTCCTATAAAGACACATGTTCGTGTAACACGGACAAAAAACAAAAATGTTTTTCTGTAAAAGACAGGTGTCCGCGTATAAAGAAAAGAACAGAGGAGATTGGAAAAATGAGTGAGAAGTTAAAAGTTGGTATCCTTGGCGGAACAGGTATGGTAGGACAGAGATTTATCTCTTTGCTGGAGAATCATCCATGGTTTGAGGTTACCACGATTGCAGCAAGCCCAAGAAGTGCAGGAAAGACTTATGAGCAGGCAGTGGGAGACCGTTGGAAGATGGATACTCCGATGCCGGAAGCTGTAAAGAATATTGTAGTAATGAATGTAAATGAGGTAGAGCAGGTAGCTTCTCAGGTCGACTTTGTATTTTCTGCTGTAGACATGACAAAAGAAGAGATCAAAAAGATCGAGGAAGATTACGCAAAGACAGAGACACCGGTTGTTTCCAACAACAGTGCACACCGCTGGACACCGGATGTGCCGATGGTAGTTCCGGAAATCAATCCACAGCACATGGAAGTTATCAAGTATCAGAAAGAGCGTCTTGGTACAAAGCGCGGTTTCGTAGCAGTAAAGCCAAACTGCTCCATCCAGAGTTATGCGCCGGTTCTGACTGCATGGAAAGAGTTTGAGCCATATGAAGTCGTTGCCACTACCTATCAGGCTATTTCCGGAGCAGGAAAGACGTTCAAGGACTGGCCAGAGATGCTTGGAAACATTATTCCATACATCGGTGGTGAGGAAGAAAAGTCTGAGAAAGAGCCTCTGCGTATCTGGGGTCATGTAGATGATGCGAAGAAGCAGATTGTTCCTGCAACTTCACCAGTCATTACCTGCCAGTGTATCCGTGTACCGGTATTAAACGGACATACAGCAGCTGTATTTGTGAAATTCAAGAAGAAACCTACCAAAGAGCAGCTGATCGAAGCACTGAAGAATTACAGTGGTGTGCCACAGGAACTGAAGCTTCCGAGTGCACCGGAACATTTCATCCAGTACTTAGAAGAGGACAACCGTCCGCAGGTCAGCCTGGATGTAAACTTTGAGCATGGCATGGGAATCTCTGTCGGACGTCTGAGAGAGGATACCGTATATGACTGGAAATTCGTTGGATTATCTCACAATACCGTTCGTGGTGCAGCCGGTGGTGCAGTTTTATGTGCAGAGCTGTTAAAGGCACAGGGATATATCACAAAGAAATAAGTATTAAATTGAAATACGGATTTTTGGAGAGAAGTGCAAAAACTGCACTTCTTTCTTTTTGCCGAAAACCTTGTGAGAGATATTAATCAGTGATATAATTTCTTTTAGCAGAAGGAATTTTGTACGGAGGAATCGGGATGAACGCAAAAAAAACAGATCTCAAAGAACTGGAAGGCTGGTATGAAAAATCAGGAAACCAGCTGATGCTTTTGTATGGTGGGATGGACTGCCGGAAAGAACAGCTGATCAAAGAATTCTGTGTGGGGAAAAAGTATTTTTATTATCGGTGCAGACAGCTTTCCGCACAGGAACAGATGCAGAAAATGGGAGAAGAAATTCAAAATGCTTTTCAGATGAAGCTGAGCAGGTATTCCTATGATGAATTTTTTAACCGGGTAAAAAGCGGAGATGCATCAAAACTGGTGATTGTGATTGATGAGGCACAGTATGCAATTAAAAGAGATCCGGAATTTGTCAAAAGTATTTTAAAACTGAAGATGAAACGGCTTTATCCGGGACCGGTGATGATCATTCTGGCGTCTTCTTCCATTGTATGGGCTACGCAGGATGCAAAAGATGCGTTCGGGGACGGATTCCGTCGTATTGATGTACTGCATAAAGTGGAAGATCTGAATTTCCTGGAAGTTGTCCGGACATTTCCGGCACTTTCGGTCAGCGACTGTATCCGTATTTATGGAACCATCGGTGGGGTGCCGGGATTTATGGAAGCATGGAATCCGGAAATTTCATACAGGGAGAATATTTACCGGCTTGTGCTGACGGAGGGGGGATATCTGTTTCATATGGCAGAACAGAAAATTTCGGCAGAACTGCGTGAACTTTCCGTCTATAACACAATTTTATCTGCAATTGCACAGGGATATAATAAACTGAATGACCTGTATTTGAAAACCGGATATTCCCGTGCAAAGATCAGTGTTTATATGAAAAATCTCAGCCATTTTGATATTGTAGAGAAAGTGCAGTCATTTCAGACCGGTGGCTGGGAGAATGCCAAAAAAGGGGTATACCAGATCAAAGATACATTTATTAATTTCTGGTTTAAATTTATATTTCCCCACATGTCGGATCTTTATCTGCTGAAACCGCATGAATTTTACGACCGCTACATTGCACCGGAACTTGGCACGTATCTGAAACGTTATTTCCGGAATGTCTGCATGGAGTATATGATGCTTTTGAATCAGATGGGACGCATGCCGTTTCCAGTTCATAAGATCGGAACCTGGGTTGGAAAGACAGGAAACATTGATATTATTGCCCAGAGCACAGACCGCAGAAATATTGTGGGACTATGTAACTGGGATCAGCCACAGCTGACATCGCAGATGTGCGAGGAACTGTATCAGAACATGGAAAAGGCAAAAATCCGTTCGGAGCATATCTTTTTATTCTCTGCAACCCGGTTTGAACCGATGCTGGCGGAGCATGCCAAAACGGATGACCGGTTTGAGCTGATTGATATGAACGAATTATAGAAAAAGTTTGCCAATAGGGGATAGAAGATGGGAAAGTCACTGATCATAACGGAGAAACCGTCTGTTGCCCAGGAATTTGCAAAAGTTCTCGGGGTGAGCGGAGGCCGCAGGGATGGCTATCTGGAAAACCAGAAATATGTAATCACCTGGTGCGTGGGACATCTGGTAGCCATGGTATATCCGGAAAGTTATGATATAAAATACAAAAAGTGGAAACTGGAAGATCTGCCATTTCTTCCAAAAGAATATAAATATGATGTGATCAAAGATGTCAGCCGGCAGTATGATGTGGTTCACGGAATGTTGATGCGCGAGGATATCGACCGTGTCTACTGGGCAGGAGATGCCGGAAAAGAAGGACAGACGATTGAGGAAAATATCCGCAATTTCGGCGGTGTGCGAGACGGCATGGAGGAACTCCGGGTCTGGATTGATTCCCAGACAGAGGAAGAGATCCAACGGGGAATCCGGGAAGCAAAACCGATGTCTGCCTATGAAAATCTCGGAAAATCCGGTATTATGCGTACCATTGAAGATTATGCCATGGGCATTAATTTTTCCCGTGTAATGTCGGTAAAATATGGAGGGTTGTTAAACAATGCGGCGGGAACACGTTCCTACACCGCTATTGCGGTCGGGCGCGTGATGACCTGTGTGCTTGGGATGGTCGTGATCCGTGAGCGCGAGATCCGCAATTTTAAGGAGACACCGTTTTACCGTGTTGTCGGAAATTTTACAGATGCACATGTTCAGGGCGAGTGGAAAGCCGTCGAGGGATCAGGGTACTTTGCATCGCCGCTTTTGTATAAGGAAAACGGATTTCGGGAAAAGAAGGATGCACTGGCATTGATTGACCGCGTGCAGGGACATTCTGCGATTGTGGAATCCATGGAAAAGAATATTTCCAGAAAACGGGCGCCGTTACTGTTTAATCTGGCAGAGCTGCAGGCAGAATGTGCAAAACGATTCAAGATCAGCCCGGATGAAACCTTACAGGTGGCGCAGGATCTGTATGAACGGAAACTGACAACGTATCCGCGTACCGATGCGCGTGTGCTTTCCACTCCGGTGGCAAAGGAAATTCATAAAAATATCAGCCGTCTGCGGGGATATGAGCCGACTTCGGATTTTGTGGAGCAGATTCTCGACAGAAAGCTGTATGGAAATATTGCAGGAACGCAGTATACCGATGATGCTAAAGTGACAGACCACTATGCGATCATTCCGACCGGTCAGCTCACGGAGCTTGGGAAACTGAATGCTCTGCAGAAATCGGTATTTGATCTGATCGTGCGGAGATTTCTCAGTGTGTTTTATCCGGCGGCAGAATATCAGAATGTAAAAATGACGGCTGTTGTGGATGTGGGGGAAAATAAGGAACGTTTTTATGCGTCCGCACGTGTATTAAAGATACCCGGTTATTTGGAAATTGCAGGAATTCCAAAGAAAGAGGAAGAAGATTCGGATCCGAAGGAACTGCTACATCTGGCAGATCAGCTGAAAAAGGGCGACGAGATTTCCGTGGATGGATATGAGGTGAAAGAGGGAAAAACTTCACCGCCGAAGCGGTACACCTCCGGTTCCATGGTGCTTGCCATGGAAAATGCAGGACAGCTGATTGAGGATGAGGAGCTTCGGGAACAGATCAAAGGTTCGGGAATCGGTACCTCGGCCACCCGTGCGGAAATTATCAAGAAACTGGTCCGCATCCATTATCTCAATCTGAATAAACGGACGCAGGTGCTCACACCGGAAAATCTCGGGGAGATGGTATTTGAAGTGGTGAGCATGACCGTCCCGGCACTTTTGAACCCGAAGATGACAGCTTCCTGGGAAAAGGGACTTGATGGAATTACACAGGGAACCGTGGATTTCTGGGATTACCGGACGAAACTGGAAGATTTCATCCGGACCGAAACGGAAAAGATGATCGGACAGGATCTGCGGGAACCGCTTGCGGAACGTATCAGTAATTTTGCCGGGAAACATGCAAGGGGTGCCGGTGCGAGAAGAAAGATTGGCGTCAGATGCCCGGCATGCGGTGGAGAACTTGTAACCACGCCATTTGGCTATGGATGTGCGAATTATAAGAATGATAAATCAGGATGTAATTTTAATATTGGCGAAATTGCAGGTGTTCAGCTGAGTGAGGAACAGGTAAAAGAACTTATCGAACAGGGGCATACCCAGACCATTCGCGGGTTTAAATCCAAGGCAGGCAAACGGTTCGATGCAAAACTCAAGGTAGATAAAGATGAAAACGGAAAAGTTAATATTGCATTTGATTTTTCAGACGTAGAACCGGAAATTATTCCGGAGGTAAAGTGCCCGGTATGTGGTGGACAGATGAAAAAGACATCTTTCGGCTATGGATGTGTGAACTTTTCACCGGACGATGAGAACAGCTGCCGGTTTTCCATTGGAACGATCGCCGGAAAAACCCTGCCGGTTACTGCGGTAAAGCAGCTCCTGACGGATGGTCACACAGATACCCTGCGCGGTTTTAAATCAAAAACCGGTAAAAAATTTGATGCCTGTCTGAAACTGGAGAAAACCGAAGAGGGAAAGACGAATATTGTATTTGATTTTGACAGCGTGGAACAGAAAGTGATCCGCGATGTAAAGTGTCCGCTCTGTGGGGGTGAGATCATTGCGACCTCTTTTGGTTATGGATGTGCTAACTATAAGCCGGGCGATGAAAACAGCTGCAGGTTTTCTATTGGGAAGATGGCAGAGAAATCTTTTACGGAAGCACAGGTCCGGCAGCTTTTAAACGATGGCATTACGGAAACCATGCGTGGGTTTAAGTCAAAAACAGGGAAGAAATTTGATGCGCGCGTAGCTCTCGCAAAAGATGAAAACGGGAAAGTAACCGGGCTGAAATTTGATTTTGACAATGTAGAGCCAAAGAAAGTCAAAGATGTGAAGTGCCCGAAGTGTGGTGGGGATATTGTAGTGGCACCGTTTGGATTTATGTGTGCCAATCATAAAAAAGATGATAAGGAAAGCTGCAGCTTTATGATTGGAAGTATCGCAAGTGTCCGGCTGAAAGAAGCGCAGGTGAAAGAGCTTCTGACGAAAAAGAAGACAGAGGTAATTTCGGGATTTGTGGCAAAGACCGGTATGAAATTTGATGCGCCGCTGAAACTGACGGAAGAAGGGGAGATCGCATTTGATTTTCCGGAGAAACCGAGACCGGAAGAGACAACCGTGCCGTGCCCGAAATGCGGCAAAATGCTGATGAAGACGCAGTGGAGGTATGAATGTGCGTGCGGATTTAAGATCTGGCATACCGTTGCTAAGGTGGAACTTTCCGAAGAAGTGATGAAAGAACTGCTGACGACCGGAAAGACGAAGCAGAAGATTGCCGGATTTACCTCAAAGGCAGGCAATACATTTGACACCTGCCTGAAATATGAAAATGATCAGATTTCGTTTGATTTTGATAATCCGGGGGAGGCACCGCCGAAGGAAGCAGCAGCCGCAGAGGAAACAACGGCTTTGGAGAAAACGGAAGAGTCCGAAAGAAAAACGATCAGTAATCATGAAAATTAAAATGTAAGGAGATTAAAAAATGGAAAACGCAAAAATCAAAAACATGTATGATTTGTCACAGTCTATTGCAGGAGAGTACCTTTCACAGTTTACATATCCGTGGGAAGCATTAAAAGGCATCAGCGATTTTATCAAAAAACTTGGGCCGGAACTTGATCCGGAAATTTATGAGAAACGTGGGGAAAATATCTGGGTGGCAAAGAGTGCAACCGTTGCGCCTACTGCATGCCTGAACGGACCGCTGATTATTGATGAAGATGCCGAGATCCGTCACTGTGCATTTATTCGCGGGAGTGCGATCATTGGAAAAGGATCGGTTGTCGGAAATTCCACGGAGATCAAAAATGATATCATTTTTAACACGGTACAGGTACCACATTACAATTACGTCGGGGATTCCATTCTCGGTTACAAGTCCCATATGGGAGCCGGTTCGATTACCTCCAATGTAAAATCGGATAAAACACTTGTGGTTGTAAAGGACAGCAGAGATTCCGGTGAAGAAATTGAAACAGGACTTAAGAAATTTGGAGCTATGCTCGGAGATCACGTAGAGGTAGGATGTAACTCCGTTTTAAATCCGGGTACGGTTATCTGCCCGAATTGTAATGTCTATCCGCTTTCTTCTGTCCGCGGAGTGATTCCGGCAAACCATATCTACAAGGATGCAGACCATATTGTGGCAAAAAAAGAAAAATAGTAGTTGTATCTAAAAAAGTGCGAATTTGCACTAGACTTTAGGAAAAAAATATGCAAAAATATTAGCGGTATGTCGAATGATAACGAGTTTATCTACAATTAACATGCGAAAGGAGTCTTAAGATGATTTACACAAAGGAAGTTGAAAACATGTGTCCTGTAGCAAAGGGCGCAAAGCATGAGCCAGCTCCTATCCCGGAAGAGGGAAAGTGGGTTCATTCCAAGAAAATTGAGGACATTTCAGGATTTACACACGGTGTCGGCTGGTGTGCACCACAGCAGGGTGCCTGCAAGCTTTCTCTTAACGTAAAGAACGGTATCATTGAGGAAGCATTAGTTGAGACAATCGGTTGCTCTGGTATGACTCATTCAGCTGCCATGGCTGCAGAAGTTTTACAGGGTAAGACAATTCTGGAAGCTTTAAATACAGACTTAGTTTGTGATGCTATCAACACAGCTATGAGAGAGCTTTTCTTACAGATCGTATATGGACGTACACAGTCTGCAT
>OGXH01002922.1_pt1 | contig 11477 bp, 13 predicted proteins | sample 1576241 | NCBI WGS metagenome assembly OGXH01 (sample SAMEA3541529, study PRJEB24748) | human gut metagenome | biome: human gut; feature: human-associated habitat; material: faeces | place: China | collected 2012
AATGATCGATCCGGCCCAGTTCCCGGGCCTCAAGCTGGTGGGCGTCTCCTACCTGCGTGAAGCGATCAACACGATAAAATTAAAGTGAGGAGAAAACCATGCCTGACCAGAATCAACCCAAAGCACCGGCGTTCAACCCGAAGCTGAAAGATGCCATCGTAGCGCTGAAAGCCGAAAACAACCCCAAAAACCTCAATGCCGTTCTCAACGAGCTGGTGCGCTCTCCGCTGCTGGCACCGGCCAACTTTGACCTGCAGGGTCAGTCTGCCCCTACGCCCGGCCCGGATGGCCGCGTGCAGTTGCCCCCCAACACCAAAATCAACCTCATCATGGTCAACAGCCCCGAGGGCAAACACTACTACCTGGGCTTCAGTGATTGGGACGCTGTACATGCATGGCAGAAGAACCCGGAGCAGGGCCGCCAGGTTATCATGCTGCGCTTTGATGATTTCGCCAATATGGTCTCGAAGAACCCGGATGCCTCCGGCATGGTCATCAATCCCGGCGAGAACAGCCTGCGCCTGGAGAAGCCACTGATCGAGTCTGTCAAAAAGCAGAGGGACGAAATCGCCAAGGCCCTGGCCCAGCAGCGCGCCGCTGTCACCCAGATCAAGCCGGGCGACAAGGTTACCATCGTGGAACCCAGCGTCCTGCCGGACGAGCTGGCCGACCCTATCTGCGAAGTGCTGGCTCAGGCTCCCGGCGTCGGCTCTGCCTACCTGCAGATCATGATCATCAACGATGAGGCCAAGAGCTACCTGCTGGTGCTGGACGGCCCCAAGGATGACAAGGTGTTTTCCGCCGTTGCCAAGGCAGCACGCCCCTATCTGATGGGCCGCGAGAAGAAGATCGACCTGAACATCACCACGTCCATCTCTCCGCTGGGGCAGCAGGGCATGCGCGGCAGTGAGCCGTTCTACCGCAAGGGCATCGGTCGCATCATGGACGAGGACGACGACGAATAATCCTGTTTGTACATAGCGATGAAAGCTGCACACCCGTAAAGCGTGAAAACTCTGCGGACGTGCAGTTTTTTATTCGGATTTTCTTGCATCTTGGCTGTAAAAATAGTACAATATACAATATATGTGTTTGTGCATCTGGCACAGGAACCCGAAGGTATGAGGTGTAGGATATGGTTTTGAGCATGACAGGCTACGGCCGCGCCGGCGCACTGCTGCACGGGCGCGACATCAAGGTGGAACTGCGCAGCGTCAATGCGCGTTTCTTTGAGTATTCTTCCCGATTGCCGCGCTCCTGCGCGTTTCTGGAAGACAAGCTGAAAAAGCTGGTGGCTTCCAGGGTCAGCCGCGGCAAGGTGGAATTAAGCCTTTCCATCCAGACGGTCACCGCCGCCGATACCGTGGTGTCGGTCAACTGGCAGCTGGCCGAGGGCTACCGCGCCGCCCTGAACGAGATGGTGGAGCGGATGGACCTGAAAAACGATGTCTCCGTTGGTATGCTTTCGCGTTTCCCCGATGTGCTGACCCAGACTGCTGCCCCCACCAACGAGGAAGAACTCTGGCAAGATGTGCAGTCGGTGACTGAAAAGGCCGTGGATGCCTTTGTGGCTATGCGCGCCGTCGAGGGCGAAAAGCTGAAAGAGGATGCCGTTCTGGTGCCAAAAAAAATGGGCTGCTGCGTGTGTCTGGAGAAAGAAGATGCTGATGAGTTGTACCGGCTGCTGCACAAAGTGCTGGGAGTGCTTGGAAAAGAATGAAAATAAATCATATTTCAAACATTTGACAAGTGTATCTGCAACAGAAAGTTAAAGTGATTTCTCCCCCTAATCCAGTTGCACCTCACCAAACCCCTATGGTAAAATTATCCTTATAAGATTGCCGGAAAACAGGCAGTCATTTATGAAGAGTAGAAACCACTGGGGGTTTTTGTTATGGAACAGACAATGTTGATCGCAGTACTGATCGCGGCACTTGTGGGATTGTTTTTGTTTGACACGGTGCGTCTGCGGCGCATGCAGGTGCAGGTCCACAAAGCCCGGCGTGATGATCTGTCCACTGTGGTCGTAGACCGGCACACCGGCTGGGGCTGCTTCACGAAATGCTCCGCAGCGACCATCCTCACACAGCATATAGCCATCCCGCACCCGCAGGGTATCCGGGGTGGGGGTATCTACAAAAATGCCCTTAACGGCAAAACGTTCCATATGGTTCCTCCTGATAGCAGAATACCTATATTATAACCGTTCCACATACCCAACTGCAAGTTTTTTATTTACTTTTACCCATTGAAGCGGTATAATACAAATATCTATTTGCTGTTTGAAAGGAATAAGGACTTGGAACGTAAACAACTTGCTCCCGGCGTGTTCATCACTTCGATGAGCGCCGCTAAATTCAATCGCTGCCGCATCACGATCCATCTGCGCTTCCCTGCGAAGCGTGAGACCGCCACCGATGCCGCTGTGCTGGCCCTGGTGCTGGAGCGCGGCTATGCGGCCTGCCCCGATATGACCGCGCTGTCCCGCCGCCTGGCCGAGCTGTACGGCGCGGACCTCGGCGTTGACCTGGCCAGCGCGGGCACGGACCGCGTGCTCTCCGCCGATATATGCGGCATCAAGGACGCTTACGCGCTGGCGGGGGAGAACCTGACCGCTGCCTACGCCGACATTGTGTTCGGCACGATCTTTGACCCGTATCTCGTGGACGGCGCGTTCGACCCCGAGGCCGTGCGCATCGAGACCGAGACCCAGGCCCGCCGCCTTGAGGCCGAGTTCAACTCGAAGCGTCTCTACTGCGTGCGGCAGGCCCGCCGCAAATTCTACGGCGACACCCCCGCGGGCATCGAGCTGGGCGGCTACCCCGGCGAGCTTGTCAATGTGACGCCGCAGAGCCTCAAGGCCGAGTATGACCGCATCCTCTCCACCGCGTACATCGACGTGATGGTGCAGGGCGTCGATGAGGCCCGCGTGGCCGATATGCTGCTGAAAAAGCTCGACGGCATCCGCCGTGACCCGCGCCCGTTTGCCGCGCCCGTCGCCATGCCCGCCACGCCGCTGCGCCATTTTAAAGAGGAGATCCCCGGCCTGACCCAGGCCAAGCTCTGTATGCTGTTCACCACGGGCGAGGCCAACCCGCCCAGTGTCAGCATCCTGCGCGTCGCCATGAGCGTGCTGGGCGGCTCTGCCACCAGCCGTTTGTTCCGCAACGTGCGCGAGAAGCAGTCCCTTTGCTACTACTGCGGTTCTGCCGCCCAGCGCGCCACCGGCGTCATGATGATCGACTCCGGCGTCGAGCCGGGCAAGGAGCAGCAGGCCGAGGCCGCCATCATTGCCGAGCTGGAGGGCCTGAAAAACGGCCCCATCACCCAGGAAGAAGTGGACGACTGCCGCCGTGGTCTTTTGTCCAGCATGGACGCCCTCGGCGACAGCCTGGCCGCGCTGGAAAACTGGTACTACGGCCAGATCACACGCGGCGAGCCGCTCTACCCGCCGGAGTACGGCAAGGTGCTGACCAGCGCCGTCAGCTTGGACGAGGTGCGCCAGACGCTGCAGAGCTACAGCTATTCGGTCTGCTACGCCGTGACCGCCGAGCCGGGCACGCAGGGGAAGGGAGGCAGCGAGGATGTTGAATAACGATCACGAGAGCTTCGCCGCTGCCCAGGCACGCGCCGCTGCCGCCGTCAGCTGTGAAAGCGTCGTGCTGCCCAGCGGCCTGACCGTGCTCTGCCGCACGATGCCGGGCTACAGCAGCGTCCACGCGATTTACGCCACGGGCTTCGGCTCCGTCCACCGCGCGTTCAGGCTGGACGGCAAACAGATCACACTGCCCGCCGGTACGGCGCATTTCCTGGAGCACAAAATGTGCGAGACGCCCAAGGGCGACTCCTTCACCTTCTACGCCAAGACCGGCGCGTCGGCCAACGCCTTTACCAGCTATGACCGCACCTGCTACCTGTTCTCGGCGACCCAGAAAATTGACGAGAACCTTGACATTCTGCTGGGCATGGTCGGCAAGCCGTGGTTCACCAAGGCCACGATTGCCAAGGAGCAGGGCATCATCGGGCAGGAGATCAAAATGTACGACGACAGCCCCGACTGGCGGCTGCTGAACGCGCTGTTCCGCTGCCTCTACGCCGACCACCCGCTGCGCGACGACATCGCGGGCACGGTGGAGAGCATTGCCGAGCTGACGCCCCAGATGCTCTACAGCTGCACCAGGGGGTTCTACGCGCCGTCCAATATGGTGCTGAGCGTCGCGGGCAAGATCACGCTGGCGCAGGCTGTGGACGCCTGCAAGCGCAACGGCCTGTACCGCGCCCGCGCCCCGCATGAGGTCGAGTGGGACATCCCGGCGCAGACCGGCCCGCTGCCCCACAAGGAAGCGTTCTTCACGATGCCTGTCACGAAGCCCTGCTTCGGCGTGGCCTACCGCGAGGAGCCGCTGGCCGAGGGTGACCTGAAGCGCGAGCTGCTGCTGGACATGCTGGGCGATCTGGTCGTCGGCGGCCTGACGAAGCTCTACCGCCGTCTGTACGATGAAGCGCTGGTCAACCCCGAGTTCTCCGGTGACTTTATCGCCGTGCGCGGCGCCTGCACTGTGGCCTTTACCGGCGAGAGCGACACTCCGCGCCAGGTCGTGGACCTTTTACAGGAGGAGATCGAGCGGATGCGCCGCGAGGGCGTTGATCCCGAGGTCTTTATGCTTGTGAAAAACCAGATGTACGGCGAGCTGCTGGGCGACGTGGAGGCCGTGGACGATGCCGCCGAGGAGGCCGCCGCGGCCTGCCTGAAGGGCCGCACGCTGGCGGACGAGATCGCCGCGCTGGCCGCGCTGACCGTGGAGGACGCCAACGCCCTGCTGCAGACGGCCCTGCGGGAGGAAAACCGCGCCTACGTGCAGATCGACCCGGCGGAAAAATAACGAGGTTAAGTTGAAAATGGTCTATCATGTGCAATTTCCCGGGTTGGGCCTGGATCTGACGGTCAACCGTGTGGCGCTGGCCATCGGCGGGTTCAACATTTACTGGTACGGCGTCATCATCGCGGCGGGCATGCTGCTGGCGATGCTCTACGCCTTCCGCAATGCCGTGGACTACGGCATCGACTCGGACCGTCTGGTGGACGTTGTGGCCATCGGCACGGTCATGGCCATCGTCTGTGCCCGTATTTATTACGTAGCTATGGCACCCTTTGCGTATCAAAGCCTCTGGGAGATGATCGACATCCGCAAGGGCGGCATCGCCATCTATGGCGCGGTCATCGGCGCGTTTGTGTTCGGCGCCCTGGCCGCCAAATGGCGCAAGGTGCCGCTGCTGCCGCTGTTTGATCTGGTGTCGCTGGGCTTTCTGATCGGGCAGGGCATTGGCCGCTGGGGCAACTTCGTCAATCAGGAGGCCTTCGGTACAAACACGACGCTGCCCTGGGGCATGTACAGCGAGGGCACGGAGGCGTATCTCAAATCCGTGCAGGTCACGCTGCCCGCGGGCGTGACCGTGGACCCCGCCGCGCCGGTGCACCCGACGTTTTTGTATGAGAGCATCTGGTGTCTGGTTGGCTTCGCCGTGCTGGCTTCGTTTTACAAAAAACGGCGGTTCAACGGACAAATCTTCCTGGGCTATATCATCTGGTACGGCCTGGGCCGCGCCTGGATCGAGGGGCTGCGCACCGACTCGCTGCTGATCGGCAATACCGGTCTGCGCGCCAGCCAGCTGGTGGCGATTGGGTCGGTTATCGTGGCCGCCGCGCTTATGGTCATCGGTCTGCGCAATGCCAAGGGCAAGCCGCTCATGGTGCCGCTGGCTGTGAAGGACCTGAAAAAGCAGGCCGAGGCAGGGGACCGCTTCACGCCGGACACCCTGCCCGTCGGCGCACCCCACGCCGAGTTTGTCAAGGCCACCGATGCCATGAATGCGCGTCTGGATGCGCTGGATTTGAGCGAGGTCGAGATCGAGGAAATCGAGACGCCGAAGGAATAAACAAACGCTTTGCAGCGCGGCGATAGGCGCTGCTGGTGTAAGACCCGACACCGTTTTGCCCGCCCCGGCGGACAAAAAATACATTTGAAAGAGGGAACTATCATGGGAGCAACTGTCATTGACGGCAAGGCGTTGGCCGCCGCCACGAAGGCCGAGGCCGCAGAAAAGGTCAGGGAGCTGAAAAGCAGGGGCATCAACCCCTGCCTGGCGGTCATTCTGGTGGGCGAGAACCCCGCCAGCCAGGTCTACGTCCGCGGCAAGATCAACGACTGTGCGCAGTGCGGCATCGAGAGCCGCAGCATCAACCTGCCCGCCGACACCACGCAGGACGCCCTGCTGGCCGAGGTGAAGAAGCTGGCGGATGACTCCGCTGTGCACGGCATTCTGGTGCAGCTGCCGCTGCCCGCCCAGATCGACGAGAAGGCTGTCATCGACGCTATCCCGCCCGAGAAGGATGTGGACGGCTTCTCGCCCGTCAACGTGGGCCGTATGCAGATCGGCGAGCCGTGCTACCTGCCCTGCACCCCGGCAGGCTGCATCCGCATGATCGAGTCCACGGGCACCGACATTGCGGGCAAGAACGCCGTCGTCATTGGCCGCTCGAACATCGTGGGCAAGCCCGCGGCGCTGCTGCTGCTGGCGAAGAATGCCACGGTCACGATCTGCCACTCCAGGACGAAGAACCTGAAAGAAGTCTGCGCCGCCGCGGATATTCTCGTGGCCGCCGTGGGCCGCGAGGGCTTTGTGACCGGCGACATGGTCAAGCCCGGTGCCGTCGTCATTGATGTGGGCATCAACCGCGGTGCGGACGGCAAGCTGCACGGTGACGTGAACTTTGCCGAGGCCGCCGAAAAGGCCGCCTACATCACCCCCGTCCCCGGCGGCGTCGGCCCCATGACCCGCGCCATGCTCATGCTGAACACAGTGGAGGCGGCAGAGCGGCAGGGCCGCTAATAAAGGCTTCCCCCCCCTTGGGGGAAGCTGTCCGCGAAGCGGACTGATGAGGGGCAACCTTGCCATTGCAGCCCACTGATGGGATACAACCGCAGACTTGCCCCTCATCCGGCCCTGCGGGGCCACTTTCCCCCCCCCCAGGGGGGAAGGCAAAAGAAATTCTGAAATTTTAACCTTCCCACGCCCGAAAACCCCTTGACAAGCCCTGCTCCTATATGGTATGATACTAGAGCCGCATGGTATGGGCTCTATAAGTGTGTGCTTTTATCGGTGCAACGCCCTACAGACCAGCGAGACTTATTGAAAGAGGTTATCCACTATGTACGCAGTTATCAAAACCGGTGGCAAGCAGTACAGCGTTAAGGTCGGCGACGTCGTCTACGTCGAGAAGCTGAACGCTGAGGACAACAGCGAAGTCACCTTCGATCAGGTTCTCGCCGTTGGCGAGGAGGGCTCTGTCAAGGTCGGCGCTCCCGTTGTTGAGGGCGCTTCCGTTGTTGCCAAGGTCGTCAAGACCGGCAAGGGCAAGAAGCTCAACATCCTGACCTATCGTCCCAAGAAGGGCAGCATGGTCCGCAAGGGTCATCGTCAGCCTTACACCAAGGTGGAAATCACCGCGATCAACGGCTAAGGAGGTAAATCACAATGGCACATAAGAAAGGCGTAGGTTCTACCAAGAACGGTCGTGATTCCGAGTCCAAGCGCCTCGGCGTCAAGCGCGGCGACGGTCAGTTTGTTCTGGCCGGCAACATCCTGGTCCGTCAGCGCGGCACCCACATCCATCCGGGTGAGGGCGTCGGCATCGGCAGCGATGACACCCTGTTCGCTCTGGTCGATGGCCGCGTTCACTTCGAGCGCATGGGCCGTGACCGCAAGCGCTGCACGGTCAAGCAGTAAAAAAACCGGTACGGGCGGGCCTTTGCGGCTCGCTCGTTTTTTGTGATTTTTTGTAAATGAGGTACCACATGGCAACCAGTAATTTTATTGATACCGCCACGATCTGGCTGCACGCCGGCAAGGGCGGCGACGGTGCGGTGACGTTCCACCGCGAAAAATTCGTGGCGGCGGGCGGCCCCGACGGCGGTGACGGCGGGCGCGGCGGCGACATCATCTTTGTGGCCGACGACAACCTGTCCACCCTGATGGACTTCCGCTACAAGCGCAAGTACACCGCGCCCGACGGCGAGAATGGCCGCGCCAAGCGGATGAGCGGCGCAGACGGTGACGACCTGGTCATCCGCGTGCCCCGCGGCACCGTGCTGAAGGAGGCCGAGACCGACCTCGTCGTGGCCGATCTGACGGGCAGTGAGCCTGTTGTCGTGGCCAGGGGCGGCAACAGCCATTTTGCGACCCCGACCCGCCAGATCCCCAAGTTTGCCAAGCCCGGTCTGCCCGGCGAGGATATGCACCTCAAGCTCGAGCTGAAGGTCATTGCGGACGTGGGCCTGATCGGCTTCCCGAACGTCGGAAAATCGACGCTCATCAGCATTATTTCTGCCGCGCGTCCCAAGATCGCCAACTACCACTTCACGACGCTGACCCCCGTGCTGGGCGTCGTCCGCGTCGGCCCGGAGCAGAGCTTTGTCTGCGCCGACATCCCCGGTCTGATCGAGGGTGCTGCGGAGGGCGTCGGCCTCGGCCACGACTTCCTGCGCCATGTTGAGCGCTGCCGCCTGCTGCTGCACGTCGTTGACGTCTCCGGCTGCGAGGGCCGCGACCCCAAGGCGGACTTTGAGCAGATCAACCACGAGCTGGCCGGGTTCAGTGCCGAGCTGGCGGACCGTCCGCAGATCGTGCTGGGCAACAAGTGCGACATTGCAAGCCCCGAGCAGGTCGAGGAGTTCAAGCAGTACGTCGAGGCCAAGGGTCTGACCTTCCTGCCCATCTCCGCGGCGACCCGTCAGGGTGTGGACAACCTGCCCGCGCTGGTCTACAACCGCCTGAAGGATCTGCCCCCGGTCAAGGTCTATGAGGCCGAGTACAAGCGCCCCGACAAGAACGCCCAGCCGACCCGCCCGTTCACGGTGGAGCGCACCGGCGACCACGAGTTCACCGTCGATGCCCCGTGGCTGGAGCGTATCCTCGCCGGTACGAACGTCGAGGACTACGAGAGCCTGCAGTATTTCCAGACGCAGCTGGGTGATTCCGGCATTCTGGACGAGCTGGTCGCCCAGGGCGTTGAGGAAGAGGACACGATTAAGATCGGCGAGTACGAATTCGATTATCTGTACTAAGTAGTAGAAAATATGCTGTTTACACAAAAATCCGAAGTCGACATTCACGAAATGTCGCCGCTGGCGCTGGCCTTTGTGGGCGACGCCGTGCTGGAGCTGCTCGTCCGCGCCCGCCTGGTGGGCACGACGCGCTTGCAGCCCAATCGTCTGCATACCGTGGCGACGCATTACGTCAGCGCCCACGCGCAGAATCTGGAGCTGGACATCATCGAGCCGATGCTGACCGACGCCGAGGCCGCCGTGCTGCGCCGCGGCAAAAACGCCAGCAAGGCCACTGTCGCCAAGCACGCCACCGTGCAGGAGTACCGCGCCTCCACCGGCTTTGAGTGCCTGCTGGGCTGGCTGTACCTGCAAGGCAGGAACGACCGCATTGAGGAATTGTTCAACGCGATGTGGGACGGGTATAAGCCGGAGTAAAAAGGTGCGGGCGGATATGGAATCCGCCCCTACAATGTCGGGACCGTAGGGGCGCATTCTATATGCGCCCGTGGCCGTTTTCCGTTACAGATTATGTACCGCACCCCGCCCGGGGCGCGGTGCCGCCTCACTTGTAGTTCTTGCTGTCGGTGGTGTTGGTGGTGCGGTTGGTGGTTTTCTGCTGGGTACGGTTCGTGGTTTTCTGGGTCGTGTCCGTCGTGCGATTGGTCGTGCGGTTCGTCGAATTGTTAGTCTGATTCTTAGCCATAGGTGGTAAGCTCCTTTCGCAAGTAAAAACGATCTACAGTCGTTTTCGGACTGCAAAGGTAGTTTGCCCGCCCATGGCTTTTTTATGCAGAGGGGGCTGCTATGGAATTTCCACAGGATTTTACCGCGCGGGAGCGGGCACTGCTGGGGGCGCGCTTTGACGAGCTGTACGCCTACGCCACGCCGCAGCCTGCCCGCGGCGTAACGGTCAACGCGCTGCGCTGCACGCCGGAATGGTTCGCGCAGCATGCGGACTTTGACGCAAAGCCGTCCCCATTCTGCCCCACGGCCTTTACGACGGCGGCGGACTTCCGCCCGGGGCGGTACGCCTGGCACCACGCGGGCGTGCTCTATGCACAGGAGCCGAGTGCCTCGGCCCCCGCTGCGCTGCTGGACGTGCAGCCCGGTATGCGGGTGGCCGACCTCTGCGCCGCGCCGGGAGGCAAGACCAGCCAGCTGGCGGCGGCTCTGCAGGGGCAGGGCCTGCTGCTGGCCAATGAATTCGTCGCCGCCCGCGCTGAAATTCTGCGCCAGAATCTCGAGCGAATGGGCGTGACGAACGCCGTCATCACGAACGAGGACACCGCCCGCCTGGCCGCGGCGATGCCCGGGCAGTTTGACCGGGTGCTCGTCGACGCGCCCTGCTCGGGTGAGGGTATGTTCCGCAAGGAGGCCGTCGCCGCCGCCCAGCACAATAACGCCTTAGTGGCGCACTGTGCGGAGCTGGGGGCCGAAATTCTCGAAAACGCGGCGGCGCTGCTGGCTCCGGGCGGCGTGCTCGTCTACTCGACCTGCACATTTGCCCCGGCGGAGGACGAGGGACAGATCGCGGCCTTCCTCGCAAAGCACCCCGCGTTCACGCTCTGCGACCTGTCCGGCTGCGGCTTTGGCCGCCCGGGCGAGGCCAACCGCGCCCCTGACTACCCGGATTTCCGCGCCGGATACACCCGCCGCATCTGGCCCGCCGACGGCGGCGAGGGCCACTTTATGGCGAAGCTGCAAAAAGCAGCCGACGCCGACGCGCCCACCCCGTCGAAGTGCAAGCCGCCCAAGGTGCCGAAAGCCCCGGTGGAGTGGCTCGATTTTGCCAAAACCTATTTCCCGGCGCTGGCTTCCCGCCCGCTGGCCGGGGCGGGGGAGTGGCTGCTGCTGCCCGCGCCGGGCAGCGAGACGCTGAACACCGCGAAGCTGCGCGTCGTGCGCGGCGGTGTTCTGGCGGGCAGCGTGCTGAAAAAGCGGTTCCAGCCCGCCCATGCGCTTTTCATGGCCTACGGCGCACAGTGCACAAACCGCGAGGAGCTGACGCTGACCGACCCGCGCACCGCCGCTTGGCTGCGGGGCGAGGAGATCGACGCCGCCACCGCGCAAAACGGCTGGTGCGCCGTGCTCGTAGACGGGTTCCCGCTCGGCGGCGGCAAGGTCAGCGGCGGACGCATCAAAAACCATTACCCGAAGGGCCTGCGCAATCTGCAATAAAGCGGGCGGCCCCTCTTGAAAAGAACGATTTGTTGTGCTATAATAATTTACTGGTAATTATCGGCTGCAATGCCGTTGCCTGTGTGAATACAAATTAGGGGGATTTTTCCATGTCCGGACATAGCAAATGGAATAACATCAAGCGTAAAAAGGAAAAGACCGACGGCGCCCGCGCTAAAGTCTTTACCAAAA
>OGXH01002924.1_pt1 | contig 11474 bp, 9 predicted proteins | sample 1576241 | NCBI WGS metagenome assembly OGXH01 (sample SAMEA3541529, study PRJEB24748) | human gut metagenome | biome: human gut; feature: human-associated habitat; material: faeces | place: China | collected 2012
TCTTTATGCACCCCAGCTGGTAAAGATCCCCACCCCAAATTTTGTGGTGTTTTACAATGGGGATAAGGAGATTGGCGATTCTTGTGTCTTAAAGATCTCGGATTCCTTTGAGCATCCCACCGAGGATCCGGGGCTGGAGCTGAAGGTAAAGGTCCTAAAGATCGCCCCCGGGAAGAATACGGAGCTTATGGACACCTGCCAGACATTGAAAGAGTATATACTCTTTGTGGAACGGGTGCGGCTCCATGCAAAAACCTTGGCGGTACCGGTAGCGGTACACCGGGCTGTCACAGAATGCATCCGGGAGGGGATCCTTTCGGATTTCCTCGCTAAGAACCAATCGGAGGTGATCGCAGTGAGTATATTTGAGCATGATGAAGAGCGTGAACTGGCGCTGATGCGGAAGGCCATCACTTCTGAGGTGCGGAAAGAAGGAATCACAGAAGGGCGCAATGCAGGACGCGAGGATGAGATAAAAAGCCTCATCTGCACCAAGCTTCAAAAGGGAAAATCCATATCACAAATTGCGGATGAGCTGGAGCGGGATGAGGAGACAATTGAGAGGGTGATTCGGGGGATGGGAGATAAATGAAGCAAAATACCCACCGGGCGAGGGTGTAAAATAAAGGATCTGTTGACAAACCCCTCAATCATCTATTTTGATGATTTTGCGACACTCCCCTCTATTTTGCTCTATCAATCTCTACGGAACAAATCTCTTGTATAAACCTTATCTTCCACATCATCCAAGCAACTATCATATCGGTTCGCAATAATTGCCTGTGATACACGTTTGAACTCATCGAGGTCATTGATAACTTTACTACCAAAGAACGTACTACCATTTTCCAATGTAGGCTCATAAATAACAACAGTTGCTCCCTTTGCCTTGACACGCTTCATTACACCCTGAATGGAAGACTGCCGGAAGTTATCCGAATTGGATTTCATCGTTAAGCGGTACACACCAATTACGCAAGACCTTTCGCTTTCAGCATTATAATCTCCACGATTATAATAATCATAGTAGCCAGCCATTTTTAACACTTGGTCAGCAATAAAATCTTTTCTTGTACGATTGCTCTCTACGATGGCACTCATCATATTCTGCGGCACATCTGCGTAGTTAGCAAGAAGTTGTTTCGTATCCTTGGGTAAACAATAACCACCATAGCCAAATGAAGGATTGTTATAATGGCTACCAATCCGAGGGTCAAGGCAAACTCCCTCAATAATCTGCTGTGTGTTCAATCCTTTCAGTTCAGCATAGGTATCCAACTCATTGAAATAAGAAACACGGAGAGCAAGGTATGTATTGGCAAAGAGCTTTACCGCTTCTGCTTCCGTATATCCCATAAATAAGGTATCAATGCCCTCTTTTATTGCTCCCTCCTGCAGAAGTGATGCAAAGGTATGAGCTGCTTCTACAAGACGAGGATTATCTACATCCGTTCCCACGATAATTCGACTCGGATAAAGGTTATCGTACAGAGCTTTAGATTCCCTCAAAAATTCCGGGCTGAACATAATGTTGTCGGTATGAAACTTTTCTCTGACAGAAGCCGTATATCCAACCGGAATTGTAGACTTGATAACCATAATTGCATTAGGATTCACAGACAGAACGGTTTCAATCACCGTTTCAACAGCAGACGTATCAAAGAAATTCTTCACGCTGTCATAGTTGGTCGGAGCTGCGATAACAATAAAGTCCGCATCAGAATATGCTTCATTTGCATCCAATGTTGCGGTTAAATCCAACTCCTTTTCAGCCAGGTACTTTTCGATATACTCGTCCTGGATGGGTGACTTGCGATTGTTAATCATATCCACCTTTTCGGGGACAATGTCAACCGCCATTACCTTATGATGTTGTGCCAGCAGTGTAGCTATTGATAAACCGACATATCCGGTTCCTGCTATTGCGATTTTCATATCACACCTCTAAAATATCCGCAATTCTCTTACAAGCCAAGCCATCGCCATAAGGATTGCTTGCCTTTGCCATTGCATCGTATGCTTCCTTGCTTTCAAGAAGCAACTTAAAGTTATCGTAAATTACCTGCTCATCCGTACCGACAAGTTTAAGCGTACCTGCCTTGATACCTTCCGGACGTTCTGTTGTGTCACGCATAACAAGAACAGGTTTACCGAGAGAAGGAGCCTCCTCTTGAATTCCACCGCTATCGGTCAAAATCATGTAGCTATTGGCAAGGAAGTTGTGGAAATCAAGAACCTCAAGGGGTTCAATGATACGGATTCTGTCACAGCCACCGAGTTCTTCCTCCGCAGCCTTACGGACAACGGGATTCATATGAATAGGATAAATCGCCTTTACGTCGGGATGCTCGTCCATAACACGGCGAATAGCACGGAACATATTGTGCATCGGCTCGCCTTGGTTCTCTCTGCGGTGTGCGGTAATCATAATTAGTCTGCTATCCTTTGCCCATTCAAGCTCCGGATGAGTGTAGTCCTCACGCACAGTCGTTTTGAGTGCATCAATGGCGGTATTGCCCGTGATATAGATGCTGCTCTCGTCCTTGCCCTCTTTCACAAGATTAGACTTTGAAAGCTCGGTAGGAGCAAAATTGTACTTAGAAATAATAGACACAGCTTGTCTGTTGAATTCTTCGGGATAAGGGCTGTAAATGTTGTATGTACGAAGTCCGGCTTCCACATGACCAACCGCAATCTGCTTGTAGAAGCAAGCTAGGGCGGTTACAAAGGTAGTGGAAGTATCACCGTGAACCAGAACAACATCGGGTTTTACTTCATCAAGAACGTCACCGATTCTGTTGAGAATGTTCGTGGTGATGTCGAACAGGGTCTGACCTTGCTTCATAATTGAAAGGTCGTAATCGGGAACAACATTGAATGTTTCAAGAACCATATCAAGCATTTGTCTATGCTGACCAGTTACACATACCACAGTTTTAATAGTTTCTCTCGTTTTCAATTCATTTACGAGAGGACACATTTTAATTGCTTCGGGACGAGTGCCGAAGACGAGCATTACGGTTTTCATTTTAAATAAATCTCCTTATCTGCATAGTATTCTTAATTTCAAAAATTTCTTAGATGCCAAAACATAAAACAAAGAAAATAGTATGCTAGCGACTTTTGTTAGAAAGCACTCTTTTAAATAATGTCCAAATATACAAAAGTTCAGGTATATTTAAAATTTTCGCAACTACTATATATATAACTGCTCCTACTATAACTTGAGTAAAAAGCATTACCACGTTACCTAATGGTAAAAAACTAATCAACCAAACAAAACATCCCATAGTTGCGGAAGCAAATAATGATGGTATAACATCCTTAAATTGCTGAATAAATCCGTAGTTAAAAATCCTCTTGCTTGGGTAAGTATTCAATAATAAAAACATCGTAGATAAAACCGCCATACTTAAAGCAATCGTTGTAACACCTAAACGTACTACAACAATTAACACTATAATTTCAATGGCTTTTTTTATATATTCTAGCTTAAGAAAAATATTAGATTTTCCGATAGCTTTTATTGCCTGCAAATTTGCCGAATGAACATGATTAAACATATAATACACGCAAAAAATACGCAAAAGCTCAACCGATTGTAGCCACTTTTCCGTAAGTAGCGTAACTATTAAGTTGTCACCAATTGCCATAAGTCCCCAAAAAAGAGGAAACATAACAAAAGAACCGAGTCGAATAGAACTTCGCATCGTTGCCCTAACTGCATTCAAATCATCTTGTTGCCTTGACATTTTAGGTAATAAGACAGCGCTCAATGATGCATCCACATTGGCTACTACTAAATTAGGAAATTGTTTACCTTTGTCATAGTATGCCAAATCTTGAGAAGAGTAGAATTTCCCTATTAGCAATGCTCTAATTTCCTCAAATCCAACTACAATTAGCTTGGCACTTAATATATTTAAACCGAACTTAGCATTTTTTCGAATTCTTTCAAATGAAAACTGTATTTTAGGAATCCACCGCAAGGAAACACTGAGACAAAAAGTTCCAATTAAAGAATTCGATAAATATTGTGCAACTAATGCCCATACTCCATAACCATTATATGCCAAATAAATTCCAACAAAACCAGAGAAAATCGTTCCGACTAAAGTTGAAACAAAAAACTTATGAAATATCATCTCACGAGATACATATGCTTGTTGAATTGAACTTATAGCCGCAATAATTAATTTAACACCTAATACACGCATAACAGGTGTCAATATTTCATACCCATCACCATAGAACATTGCTATGTAAGGAGCAGAAAAATACAAACAAAGGTAAAGCACTACCGAAATACCAACATTAAAAAACAAAACAGAAGAAAAGTCTAATGAATCAGCATCCTTTTTTTGAATTAATGCAGTACCCAATCCGTCGCTAATGAACACATTAGCAAATGTAATAAAAATTGTAACAATAGAAATAATACCGTATTCAGATGGTGATAATTGCCGAGCCAATACGATAGAAACAATTAACGTTACAAGCTGAGCAGAAATTCTTTCAGCAAATTTCCATATAAAATTGCTCAAAACGCCTTTATTGTCTCTCATAATAGCCTCCCACCTCACAAATATTTTCGAAGAACTTTTTTCCACTTATTCTTCCATTGGTTAATTGAAAACGCATTTTGAACCGTGTAATAGGCATTATCTGCAAGCCGTTCTCTCTCTTCTTTATTTGTTATCAGTTCATAAAGTGCATTATATAATTCTTCTGAATCTGGGTTAATTAATTTTCCGTTATACCCATCCAAAACAATATTGGTCATACCTCCTACATTAGTACACACTACTGCACAATGTGAAGCCATTGCCTCTAAGAGAGACAATGAGGTGCCTTCTGATGCTGTAGTTGGCACTACTGCAATATGTTTGTCTGAATGTATAGAAATAGCTTCATCACTTTGATACTTAATAAAATTCACTTCCGGATATTTCCCGAGTTTTTCCCGTAACCACATTTCATCAGGTCCGTCCCCTGCTAATGTGACTGAAATATTATGTTTCTCGTTAATTAATTTCTCTATTGAATTAGCAAAGACACGGGTTCCTCTAAACTCCATAAATCTTCTAGCAAACATAATATTTACTTTACATTCATTATTTTTATTAATCATCTCTGGAATTTGAGAGAAATTAGGTATATATGACATCCTTAAATTACTATGCGGCTGCTGGGTTCTATACCAATTTATAAAATTACAATCCACACATACAATTTCATTAACAGATTTCACATTTTTAATAATCTTACTCGCAACATACGATTGATATAAAAATACTAACCACGGGTGCTTATTTATAGATTCTACACTTTCTAAGAACTTCAGCCGCTTATGTTCCCACGCCGTCGCCATATCCCAGTAGATGCCATGTTGGATTGAAATTGATGTGCCCTCGTATTTATAAGCATATTCTTCTGAGCCAAATATTACTATTTCGTTTTTTGGTATTTGTTCAATTGCAGCATCTACAAACCCTTTTTTATTTGCAACAACTCCTATTACTTTTGTTCCATCATAGGTGGTTTCAAAACTTCTTGTAGCATATTGGTATATGATTGGAACAGCATTTATTTCCTTTATAGTTTTGCACAAATTAAAAATGTAAGTCTGTACGCCTCCAATTGTCCTTTGAGACAAATCATCTTCATTCAAATATCTCTTAAAAATTATATGAACTTGTTTCATATTTCATTTAATCTCCTCGTAGATTTCACTCTGTTGATATTAGTCTTATTTACTCTGTTGCATGAATTTCCTATGCTTATTAATGACAATGCATAAAATAAAACCATGCTAATGTTCGAATATGAGACCACGCCAATATCCATTATTAGCAATATTAAAACAAAAGTATGTAGGAGTACTTGCAGATTATCGGAACTCTTAAATCGTGTCAATAAAATTGAAACTGGTAGACAATAATATATTATCGTGCCAATAAACCCAACATCAGCAAGCAATTCTAGATAATTATTATGTGCATAAGCTCCTTTTACACCGAAATTCACAATAGAAAAATTAGCAAGTCCAACACCAAATATCGGGCTACTGAACCAGGTTTCAAGTGCTTTATCCCATAGTTGAAACCTTCTAGCATCTTCTCCCATTGAGGCGGTAAATCCAAGCAAGAAATTCATCATTTCTTCCAATCTATGCCCAATAAGATTATAAAAGAATGGAATGTTAGTAATCAATACATACGACAAAATGATTCCTAAAACCGCTATAATTATTCTGCCGACCTTTTTGTTTCCCCTAACACTATTATAATATAGAGAAACTAACCCTATTGCTAAACAAACTATTCCTTTCTTTGATTGCGTTAGTAACAGTATAAATGCAAAGAATACCATTAAGCCAAGGTAGATAAATTTGTGTTTTCTTTCCTTTGTCAAATAAAGCAAAATCATTATTGAAAAGCAACATTGAACAGCTGTTTGATTAGAGTTATATTCAAATTGATCCCCAAATCTACGAACTAGTATCTGTTCAAATGTATACATATCCATCATTTTAAGCAGAATAAATATTACCATATATAAAGTTGCTACTACATACAGCACCAATACTCTATTTAAATCATCGGCATTCTGCACTCTGACACGAATAAAATATGCTACTAGGAATATACGAATAAGATTTACCAATACGCCCATAACAGCAGATGAACTTGGAGCCCATAATATCGAAATAAAACCAAAAATGATGAACACAGCTAGCCATATCTCAAACTTACCTAATTTGAGAGCTCGCCTGGCATTATTAAGTGACAACATCATGCCAAATAATAACACTGAAGCGGTAGATAGCAGCCTAATCGTGGAAGCGCCAGGTATATCCTTATAATATACAAAATAGGCTATAAAGTATAGTAATAGCGATATATCAAAAAACATGTTTATTAGTTTATATTTATTGAAACTAATAAATAACATTTTATTTGTCACCTGCAATCTCCTCTTCCCAACGGCAAACTATTGCATCAATATTTAGAAGTTCTCTTATTTTTATAGCATTTTTAGATAGTTTTTGAGAGAATTCTTGACTACTCGCAATTCGTTGCATATTTTGAAATATTTCAAAAGAATTATTTATAGGTACTAATATGCCATTTTCGTTGTGACTAATAATCATTTTTGCTCCACCTATAGGGCAATCTGTACAAATTGTTGGAATACCCAATGCCATAGCTTCTATCATAGCATTAGAAATTCCTTCAAAATTTGAGCTTGATATGTACATTCCAGCTTGTTTAATATCATCCCATATAGATGCTGAAAAACCACGCAAATTCACTTTTCCATTTAAATTAACGTCATTCTGGATTATACTTAATAATTTCTCTCTCTTATCGCCATCTCCATATATGTCAACTGTGTAGTCTGGATAGTTTTCCAGAAACATAGAAGCAGCAGCAAGAAAACATTCCCAGTTTTTAGATTCAATTAATGAACCAACTCCAACAATTCGTTTCTCTCTTTTCCCAATATACGGCTCCGGCATTTTTTTACTTATCGGATTTAAAATAATTGAACCTTTTTTCTTTATAGATTCCTTAAAATAATCTCTTGCATCCTCTGTTTGAAATACAATTTTATTAGCGAATGGGTACAAGAGGTTTCGAATCATCTTTCCTAGTTTATTCGATGGATATTGATTAGGGTCGCTCCTTTCGGAGATTATTACTCTGTGTTTCAAACCCAATGATGCTAAAATGGCTTGAAGATTGGAAACTGTAGAAAAGCTAATTAAGCAATCCGGCTTATATATTTTTAATTCTTTTCTAACAAGAAACACTCGTTTAATTGAACGAATTATTACATTCATTTTGTCATAGCAAATTACTTTGTGAATAATTTTTTCATCTAGATAGTATCCATTTTTAGGTCTGCTGGTTGTAATTAATTCAACTTGATGCCCTTTGTATGACATCTCATTTGCAATTGTTGTAATAGCTCTTTCTGCTCCACCATTACCAGCGCCATGACAAAGAAACACTAATTTCATACAACTTATCTCCTATAAACATTACAAATTCGTCTTATACCACTCTATCGCTTCCTTTAGTCCTGTCTTGAAATCATAACTAGGTTCATACCCAAGCAATCTTTGTGCTTTACTAATATCAGCATTTGAATGCTTAATATCACCCTTTCTATCAGGACCAAAGTTCGGCTCAATATTCTTACCAAGAGCTTCAGTAAGTCCATAGTAGATATCAATGAGATATTCACGACCGCCATAAGCAACATTAAACGCCTCGCCATGAGCTTCCTTTGGAGCTAAGCATGCTTTCAAGTTAGCTTCAATTACGTTTTCAATATAAGTGAAGTCGCGGCTCTGTTTACCATCGCCATTAATGGTGGGCTGTTCGTTGTTAAGAAGTTGGCGAATAAACTTTGGAATTACCGCAGCATACGCACCATCGGGATTCTGACGTCTACCGAAAACATTAAAGTAACGCAAACCGATAGTTGGCAAGCCATAATGTCTCGTGGACTGCTTTGCCCATTCTTCGTCAGCTCTCTTAGTAAGTGCATAAGGGGATAACAGATTACCTTCTCTACCTTCAGTTTTGGGAAGATTAGGTTCATCGCCATATACCGATGAACTGGATGCATAAACAAAGGTCTTTACTCCATTTTGTTTTGCAGCTTCCATCATATTAACTGTTCCAGTTATGTTATTTGCACAGTAAAACAGTGGCATCTCTATAGAGCGAGGAACACTGCCCCACGCCGCTTGATTTAGTACATAGTCAACGCCCTTACAAGCAGTCATGCACGCATCAAAATCCTTGATATCGCCCCTTACAAACTCATAGTTGGAGTTGTCCGCAAACATATCTATATTCTTCTGAAATCCGGTAGATAAATCATCAAAGCAACGAACTCTGTAACCAAGTTTCAAAATAGCTTCACAAAGGTTTGAGCCGATAAACCCAGCGCCACCGGTGACAAGAAATACGCTATTCTCCGGAAATTTAATATTCTGATATCCCATTACACACCTCAATTATTACAGTCTCCAGTAACGGTAGCCTGCATTTTCATATTCTTTACGGTTCAATAGTCCCTTAATATCAAGAAGAACCTTCTGCCCTTCGCCAAACATTTCATCCATTTCAACCATTGTGAACTTAGCAAACTCATTGTGAGCGACAGCAAGAATTACCGCATCCATATTTTTTAATACAGAAATGTCGCAGAATTTTACCCCATACAATCTTTCTGCTTCATCTGCATCTGCAACAGGGTCAGCAACCATCGGCTCAATTCCATACTCGCGAAGTTCCTTAACAATATCGAAAATCTTGGAGTTTCTAGTGTCAGGACAATTTTCCTTAAATGTAAATCCAAGAATTGCCACCTTGGCACTCTTAACAGCCTTGTCGGATGCAATCAAACTCTTTACACAGTTTTCTGCAACGTAAGCACCCATATCATCATTGATGCGTCTGCCGGCAAGAATAATTTGTGAATGATAACCCAGCATTTCCGCTTTATATGTAAGATAATAAGGGTCAACACCGATGCAGTGACCACCAACCAAACCTGGGAAGAACTTAAGGAAGTTCCACTTGGTTCCCGCAGCTTCCAAAACAGCCTTAGTATCGATACCCATCTTGTTAAAGATGATGGACAGCTCATTCATAAAAGCAATATTAATGTCACGCTGGCTATTTTCAATAACCTTGGCAGCTTCTGCAACCTTAATAGATTCTGCGCGATGAACACCTGCATCAACAACAATTTCATATACCTTAGCAACGCAGTCAAGGGTTTCTCCATCCATACCAGATACAATCTTAGTGATAGTATTCAAACGGTGAACCTTATCGCCTGGGTTAATTCTTTCGGGAGAGTAACCAATTTTAAAATCAACTCCACACTTAAGACCAGATTCTTTTTCAAGAATCGGCACACAAACATCCTCTGTTACACCAGGATATACAGTGGATTCAAAGACTACTACAGATCCTTTAGTAAGGTTACGTCCAAGGATACGAGATGCCCCCTCCACAGGAGTAAGGTCAGGTGTATGGTCATCATTAACAGGGGTGGGAACAGCCACGATATGAAATTTTGCCTTCTTCAAATCTGCTTCATCAGAAGTAAAGTAAACTGTGCTATTCTTGATGGCATCATCGCCAACTTCGTGAGTAGGGTCGATACCTGACTTATAGGTTTCTATTTTGGCTTTGTTAAGGTCAAAACCGATTACATTGACACCGCGTTTTGCAAACTCAATAGCGATGGGCATACCTACATAACCAAGACCTACTAAAGATAATTTTTCACATTTTTCAACAATACCTTGATAAAGATCCATAATATTTATTACCTCGTTTCATTATTTTTTCATTTAACTATTTTGCGGTAGCCAAGAGCATTATAAATTTTTATTAAATGCATTTATAGTTGAATTTTTCTTGTCCTTTTCACTCAAAATAACTTCGATATCATCAATAAGTCACGCAATACCAATTTCGGGGTCATTCCAATCAAGCCCGTCTTCATCATCAGCGTGATAGAATTCATCGCATTTGTAGCAGAACTCAGCGGCATCGGAAAGAACGAGAAAACCGTGAGCAAAGCCCCGCGAAACGAGAAACTGTTTCTTATTTTCTTCCGTCAAAAGTTCTCCATGCCATTTGCCATAGGTTTCAGAACCTGCTCGGAGGTCAACGGCAACGTCAAATACTTCGCCCTTGATTACACGAACAAGTTTGGTCTGAGGGTACTGCTTCTGAAAATGGAGTCCGCAAAGCACACCTTTAACACTCATAGATTGATTGTCCTGTACAAAATTGATATCTATACCTGCCTCTGCCATATCGCGCTGGCTATATGTTTCCATAAAATAACCGCGATTATCGCCGTGCACAGCGGGTGTAATCAGGCACAAGCCCTTGATGCCGTCTAAATCTTTTTCTACTTTAATCTGTCCCATAATTACTCCTGTATTTCCTCCAAATATCTGCCAAGCGCGTCCTGCCAAGTAGGAGGTGGCTCAAATCCATTTTCTATCAGTTTGCTCTTATCAAGTCTTCTATTGAAAGGTCTTGCAGCCTTTGAAATTCCGTATTCGGCAGTTGTTACGGGCAAAACCTTTGTTGTATAGCCTGCCTGCTTGAAAATCTCAACAGCGAAATCGTACCAGCTGATAAATCCGCCCTCGTTGGTTGCATGATAGTAGCCGTACTTTTCAGTTTTAACCATATCAACCAAAAGTCGCGCCAAGTCGTATGTATAGGTCGGTGTGCCGATTTGGTCGTTGACAACCTTAGGTGTATCAAACTTCTTACCCACATTCAGCATAGTCTTGATGAAGTTTTTATCATTCGTTCTGAAAACACATGCGATACGAACAATAAAATATTTATCAAGAATTTTTGACACCGCAAGCTCGCCCTCAAGATTTGTCTGTCCGTAAACGGAAAGAGGAGCATAGT
>OGXH01002939.1_pt1 | contig 11429 bp, 6 predicted proteins | sample 1576241 | NCBI WGS metagenome assembly OGXH01 (sample SAMEA3541529, study PRJEB24748) | human gut metagenome | biome: human gut; feature: human-associated habitat; material: faeces | place: China | collected 2012
AAATCTCCCCCTCCGGGGGAGACGCCGCCGCAGGCGGCAGAAGGGGTGCATTTCCTCGCGCCAAAGGCGCGGTTGTATGGTTTTCCCCGCCCGCAGGGCAGTTTTCATGTTTTCCCCTCGCCCGCAGGGCGGTTGTAAAGGTTTTATCCAAACTGGCGCCTTCAATAATTTAAAGGCGCCTACCAAGGCCTTTGCCCCCTGAGCGAAGCGAACACAACCCTTGGCGCCGAGGGCCAAAGGCCCGATGGATGACATACGCCCCCTCTGCGCCGGAGGCGCAGGCCCCTTCGTAAATACTGCCGCCCACCACCCCCTCTGAACCCTGTGAACCCTTTGTACCTTCTGAACCCTCACGCCCACAGGGCGTGTCCATAACGGCGTGTCCATATCACATGGCAAAACCCCCAGGACTTTCGTCCTGGGGGTTTTGCTCATCCCTGTCCCTCCGGGGGGAAGGGGCCGGGATTATATCCTCAAATCACTGTCCTTCGTTTGAGCAATCATCCGGCTTGGAGGGATGAAGGAGGAGTGATGAATGAGGTCAAGCCTTTTTCTGGGCTGCCATGGCCTGGAGTTCGGGGCGGAATTCTTCCACCAGTTTCTTTTCAGCCTTAGCGCCTTTGGAGAGGGCGTTGTAGATGATTTCTGCCATTTCATAGCGGGTCATCTGCCTCTCACCGTGATACTTGCCGTCTTCATAGCCTTCCACGATGCCATTGCCTGCCAGGCGGGAAACAGCTTCGTAGGCCCAGTGGTTTTCCGGCACATCAGGGAAATCTTTCGACATGTTGGGGTTCAGTACGGAGAGGAGTGCGTCCATGCGGGCGGTGAGGTCATCCACTTTAGCGCGGAGTTCCCTGTTTTCTTTCGCAGCCGCCTTCATCTGTGCCTCTTTGGCTTTGTTGCCGCCGTGGCCGAGACGGAGGGATACGCCGCCGCCGAACATATTCTCACCGGTGCCCATGGCAGCGGAGGCATTAACCATCACGTTTTCATTGGGCCGGTAGAATACGCCTACCGCGCTGGCAGTTTCGCTGCCGGAGCTGCCTACGGCTGCCGCAATGTTCCACTTGGAATCTTCATCGAATTCCAGCGGATGGAGGTTTGCCATGGCTGCTGCATTGGCGCCTACCTTGTCGATCTTGTTGTCCAGTTTATCCACTTTGGTTTCCACCGTACCCATACGGGTTTCCAGTCCACTGACCCTGGTATTGGTTTCATAGAGCTGTCCGCCGGAAACTGCATCAGTGGAGCCTTCGGAAATCTTGCCCTGGCCTACATTCTTGATAACCTGGTTACCTGCGTTGATGCCATTTTCATCAATCTTGATGTCTGTGCCTTTTACAGTGTAGGAAGCTGCATCCACATTGCCACCTACGGAGAGGTCTTTATCCATGGAAACTGCTTCCTTGAAGGTTACTTCTCCATTGAATGTAGCCGCACCGCCAAATTCGGAAGAACCGGTTACCTTGAGCGTATCGGTGGTAGTGCCGCCTTTAACAGTAACTCCATTATTGAACGTGGATTTGCTGTTTACGGTGAAGGTATTGTTAGCATCTGTACCGATGATAGCATCGCCTTTGACTGTCAGGTCCTTTTCAACTGTCGCATTGGACTTCATAGTCACATCTTTGTTGAAGGTGGAAGTGCTGTTGACTGTGAGCGTAGTGTCCGCGCCTTCCTTGCCGAGGGTGGTGTTTCCATCTACCGTAGCATTTCCACGAACGCCCAGGTCTTTCAGGACATCTGCGAAATCCATCTCTGTTTTATGCGTACCAACTTCATTGGTCAGTTTGGTCAAGCCATCGGTAGTGGTGACAGTGGTTGTACCAACCTTGTCCTGTACTTGGGAAACAGTCTGGCTTCTTTCGGAAATCGTACCTTTTCCCATATCCTTCACCGTGCTTGTAATGCTGTCTGCCTTCTGGCTGGAGCTGGAGAATGCATTCTTAGTAGTATCAGTAATCTTAGTGGTATCGTCGGAAACCGTCTTCACATTGTTCAAAGACTTGGTTGTCTTTCCTTCAGCATCTACTTCTTTCAGCGATGTATTCACGCTGTCTGCCAGCTGGCTTTCGGTGCTGCTCTTGGTGCCGTCAGTGACAATATTGATATCCTTGTCAGCCGTCTTGGTGAAGGTGTTGCTCTTGGTGCCATTCTTGACAGATTCAGTAATCTTACTGGTGCCCATGGTGCGTTCAACATTTTCGCCAACTTTATCGGTGATACCACTTTCATTCCAGGTGGTGTAGATGGTATCCCCAAATGCGGACTGTACATGGGTGGTATCGACGAGGACTTTGTTCTCACCAACCTGATTTGTCACGCTGGTGGTGCCGGTATTCGTAATCGTAGCAGCATCGTTTGTGATGGATTTGCCGGTTGCTTTATTGGCAATACCCTCAACAGTCATTTCACTCTTCACTGCAGTGCCGTTGCCAATCTGGCTGATGATAGACTTGGAAGCGGTATTTTCGATTTCTTCCGCAGAGTTGGACAGTTTTTTCGCTGCAGTATTGCTGATGTTCTTCGCACTGTTAGCAATAGTTCCGTCAGCTGCGCTGAGGTTGATATCCTTTGCATTCTGGCTGATACCGGTAATGGTTGCACCATCGGTAACCGCACTGCTTACAGTGCCGGTAGCAGCATCTTTTGCAATGATAATCGTATTAACATCAGATTTCAGCGCTTCTACGGCACTGCCTGCAGTCTTGGTTTCGGCATAGTAGTGTGTATCATCTGCTTTAATCAGCTGTTCCGATTTGTCCACGGTGCTGTTTGTGTTGTTGACCTTTGCTCCGTCGGTGATGGAGGAAGCAAGGCTCTTGGCATCCTGGTTCACAACGGTGGTGTTGGTGCCGTCGGTGACGGAGGAAGCTGCCTGGTCAGCTTTCTGCAGGTTGTTGGAAGTATTGGTTCCATCGGTGATATTGGTATTGGTCTGTCCTGCCACGGTATCAATGGTGGTCTTCTTATCCCCATCGGTGAGCTGGGATTTTTCTTCTGCTGCGCCGCGGAGGTAGGAAGCGGTCTTGCCATCGGCCTGGCTCATTTTTTCCGTTGTCTGATAGGACAGCTGGGTGGAGGTATTGGAACCGGCATCGTTGGAAACTTTGCTGACAATGGAGCTGGACGCATCGGTTTCCACATCCAGTGCCGTATTGGTAATCTTGTTCTTTGCTTCGTTGTTGATATTTTCAGCGGTGAGGCTGCTGTCGCCGGTGACAGTGGTGGTCTGGTTTCCGCCTACGGTGGTGGACAGGTTAGACTTGTAGTCTTCTGTCACATCGCCGGTAACGGTAGTGGTCAGGTTTCCACCTACCTTGTTTTCCATATCGCCGGTTACGTCATTGAGGAGCTTGCCGCCAACGGTGTTGGTCATATCACCGGATGCTTTGTTCACCAGGTCTTTGGCTTCATTGGTGATAGTACCATTCTTTGCGGTGTTGGTAATATCGCCAGTTGCGGTGTTCACCAGGTCTTTAGCGCTGTTGGAAATCGTTCCGTTTTCAGCGGTATTCTTGATATCCGTAGCTGTCTGCTTGGTGTAGGTCTTATTTGTTCCATCGGTAGCGTAGGTGTTGAATCCTTTATTGCTCAGGTTGGTGGAAGCGGTGTTCTTTCCATCGGTAGCGGTACTCTTGATGCCCGTTTCTGTCTGGTTAACGGTGGTTGCATTGTCCCCGTTCTGGATACCCTGCAGAATCTTCTTCAAGTTCTGGGTGATATAGGATTTCTGTTTCTCATCAGCCAGGCTGGAAATGGTAGAACCCGATTCACTTGCAGTCTGGGTGGATTTGTTCAGGGTCGTCCCATCGCCTGCTGTGTCTGTCCTTCCTTTTTCGGTTAATTTCGAAGAACTTGTGTAGGTTCTTCCAGCATCCGTATCTACTTTGACGTTTACAGAGGTCACATTTCCGCCATTGATGGTGGTGTAGTTGTTTTCATCCAGCTTGCTGGAGAGGGTCTTGGCATTGAATTCACCATTAACCGTTAAATTCTTATCTACGGTCAGATTGCCGCCGATATCAGCATTGCCGCTGGTAGTCAGAGTACCGGTTTCCACTGCTCCTGTGGTCTTAATAGTACCTGCGCCTACATCCAGTCCGGTGCCGGTAATCTGGCCACCTTTGATGTCGCCGGTACCTACATTCAGGCTCTTACCGGTAATATCGCCGGTTACTGCCAGATTGCCGCCTACGGTAGCCCCCTGTTTTACAGTCAGGCTATCGGTGGTGGTATTGCCGGTGTTGTTAATGCCATTGGCTGTCAGGGTTCCGCCTACAGAGGCATTTCCGGTGGTAGTCAGGGAGCCGAAGGTACCTGAGGTACCGTTGATGTTCTGGCCAGTAATGGTCCCGGTCGCCGTCATGTCATGAGCCTGCATATCGCCGGTGGTGACGATATTTCCAGTAGCATTAATCTGGTTTACCCCATTCAGGCTGCCGTTGGACATGGTAGCTGTACCGTCAGTAAAGCTGTCAGCTGTAACCTTTCCGGAAGCAGTCAGGTCTTTTACACCGGTCACAGTACCATCAGCAGACATGCTCACATTACCAATCGTTCCGGAAGCGGCAGTCACGCTGCCTTTTGTGTTTACGTCGCCGGTTGTTCCATCAACCGTGAAATTTCCCTTAGCTCCTTTGATGCTGCCATCGGCCTTGAGTGCTGCCGCGGCCGCATCCGCGTTATCGCCGCCGGCATAGAACCCGTCTTTGTCCATGACTCCACTGTTCTTGCCAACTTTGATACCATTTTCACTGAGAGTAATCTGATTATCTTTACCTTCATTCATCACCAGGGTAGTAGCCGCTTCTTTGGATGTAGATACTGTACCATCCGCTTTTACAGAGGTTTTATTGGTCTGAAGTACATTACCATTACCCAGGCTCAGTCCACCATTGACGGCTTCCACCAGTTTGGTATCCGCTGCCACACGGCCGGCAGTTTCAGCCGCATCGGCTGCTGCCCGTTCCTGGGCTTCCTTGAGATCTGCATTGTTCAGGGCCGTGAATCCATCAGCCATATTCTTGTTGATGGTATTGAACCCCTCTACCATATTCTGGTTGACCTGCTGAATCACCTTGTCCTGGGCTTTATCTGCACCGATACGGGCAGCCGTCTCCTTTGCCAGGGCGGCATCCAGTTTGGTCACATTGTCGCCGATGGTGTTAGCTGCTTTTACAACGGCCCCATCCTGAACGGCAGCATCGTCCTTGCTCACATATTTATCAGCAGTCTGATTTTCCAGATATTCTTTAACATTAGTAATCCGGGTATCCAACGCTTTATCTGCATTTTCCAGATTGGTAACTGAATATTTGCGCTTACGCGCTTCTTCCTCAATGGCAGACTGTAATTTATTATCTGCTTCATCTACTTCATCCTTGGTATATGCATCTGTGATGCCATAACCTACCAAAGTCGTTGCCTTATCCGCTTTTTTTGCAAGTTCTAAATTTGTTGCAGCTACATCTGCCTGTAACTGGTCGACAGTAGCAAATTTGCTGTCTGTCTCAGTTTTGGTGTAAGCATCCGTGATGCCATATCCTTCCAAGGTCGTTGCTTTATCTGCCTTTTTTGCTAAATTTTCATTGGTTGCATCCAAATCAGTCTGATTCGCCTTTTTAGCTAAATTTTCATTGGTTGCATCTAAATCTGTCTGATTTGCCTTCTTAGCTAAATTTTTATTGGTTGCATCTAAATCTGTCTGATTTGCCTTCTTGGCCAAGTTATCATTAGTTTCATCTAAGTCAGCCTGATTCGCCTTTTTCGCAAGTTCTGCATTGGTAGCAGATACATCTGCCTGCAGCTGGTCGATAGTAGCAAAGGTGCTATCTGCCTCGTTCTTAGTATATACTGCCACAGCCGTAGTGGACGTTTGGTCAGCAGCCGGTTCAAATTTTGTCGTCGCATCCGCAGCCCAGGCGAAGCTCGGGCTCAGAAGAGCTGCTGCCACCAGCATGGTTGCTGCCAGTTTCTTCAGTCCCTTTCCTGTGGTTTCGCCCTTGGTGTGGCCCTTGGCGATTTCCGATGCCACCACATAGGTGTGCTTTGCTTTGCTCCAGATGACTTTGTAAATCTTATTCATGTTGTTACCCTCCTTTGAGTGGAAATGATAGATACCCTGAATCATTTTCTGCGGCATATAGCCGGATGAGCCGCATTTTTGAACTTAGAATCCCCACGGGGATTTCCTCCCAGCGGCAGGCTGGTTTTCCCATGCTTCCCTCCTCCTGCCAGCCATATGGTGTACACTTATATCTTCAAGGCTCAGAGCGGACCTTTGAATTCATGTATACAGATTATGCAGAGGGATTATACAGGTGCCGGGCCTGCGTCTTTCTTTCCAAGCATTCAGACAGAAGTCTTTCTTTCCGTCTTTTCCTGTTTTGGGGCGCACGAAATAAAGGTCAGGGGTCAATAATTTTTTCGACGTTTTGACGCTGTCCCAGTCCCTATGCAATTCTTCCGTTTCATCTGTCATTACTATATCCTAAAAGGTTTTTCGTTTCTATTTTTTCTGCAAAAGTGGTCATTTTTCTGCAAAAGTGGTCAATTCTATTCCCCAGTGGTTTTCATGACCATAAAAAAAGCTCTGTCAGCTCCATTCCGACAGAGTTTCCCGTACTTTCTAAAAAGTGCAGCCTTAAATAATGCATATTTATGCATATTATTCACACCTGTGAGATTCTCATTTCTGCCGGATTTCACGGAGCGATTGTTCTTCGCCCTTTCTGCACAAAGTATAGACTATACGGAAGAATGCAAAAAGTATACGAAAGTATACCTTTTTACGTTTCTTTCATGACACTTCATTTCCTTCTCCGGAGCTGAATTTTTGCCGATATTTACGGGCCATCCAGCTTTTTCGATATGTGCTGGTCCCGGTATATGTCCATGAAATTCCAGGCCCCTTTCCGGCAATCAAAAAATCCCTCCGGAAAAAGAGGGATGTATACTTTCGTATATTGGGGGCCAAGGTTCTTAAGTTTGACCGGCCTTTGGCCGGAGGGTTCTTAAGTTTGACGGCGCCTAACGGTCAGTCGATTAAAAGGAAGGCCCTTTTATGGGCAGGCTATGGGCCAACTTCGACTGACTTGCACATTCTCTGCAGAATGTGCACAGGCCGAGGGTTGTGGTGGCGGCTGGCGCCGCAATTTATAGTCAGCGTTACGGGATAACCTTCCCGCCCCCATCGTCATTCTGACCCCGGGCAAGAATCTTGGTGCACGTAGATAGTGACACACTTACTAGTCCACTAGTTCACTAGCTCACTAGTCCACTAAAGAATCCCAGTCGGCGGGAAGGCTGCCGTTTGGTAGTCAGGTCAGCGTAAAGCCATTCCGACTTGCAGCGTAGTACACCCCCGCGCCACTTCGCGGCCCTCTCCCCCAAGGGGGCGCAAGGGTTATTGCCCAGGATAACCGTGTCCGGAAGTTAGCGGTTAGCGGTAAGCCGACAGCCGATAGCGGACTCACTCATTATTCGACATATGGGTCTTATCGAAAATCAGGAAGCAGATGGAGATAATCATGGCTACCACGGTGGCCAGGCCCATACCTTTGAGCTGTACCGGACCCACCACGATGGTGGCGCCGGAGAGGCCGGAAATCATGGTCACTGCGGTGAGGATCAGATTTCTGGATTTCGTGTAATCCACTTTCTTTTCGATGAGCATACGGATACCGGAAGCGGCAATGAAGCCGAAGAGGAGGATGCACACGCCGCCCATGACGGGAGTGGGGATGGCGTGGATGAGGGCCGCAATTTTTCCGATGAAGGAGAAGATAATGGCAAACACCGCAGCCCCTGCAATGACCCAGGTGCTGTATACGCCGGTCATGGCCATGACGCCCATATTTTCACCGTAGGTGGTGTTCGGCGTAGAACCGACGAAGCCGGAAATGATATTGGACAGGCCGTCCGCAAAAAGGGACCGATGGAGGCCGGGATCCTTAATCAGATTTTTTCCCACAATATCACTGGTCACAAAGAGATGGCCCAGATGTTCCGCGAAAACCACGAACACCGCCGGCAGAATCATCATAATGGCGGACAGGTTGAAATGGGGCGAATAGAAAGTGGGGAATGCCACCCAGGGCATTTCCTCCACATGGTGGAAATCCACCACCCCCATGAACACGGAAAGGATATAGCCCGCAATGACACCGATGAGGATGGGGATGATAGAAATGAAACCCCGTCCCAGCACCGTAGCCAGGATAGTCACAACGAGGGTAAACATGGAAATGGTGATGGCCGTGGCGGAAGACATGCCCTGAGGCTCACCGATGAAGCCGGACATGGTCATGGCCAGCGGCGCCAGCTCCAGCCCGATGATGGCCACAATGGCACCCATGGCAGCCGGCGGGAACAGTACATCGATCCAGTGCACCCCCGCCTTCTTCACCAGAAAGGCCAGGAAAATGAAGCAGAGCCCGAACGCAATGAATCCCCCCTGGGCATCGGCATAGGACATGCCCGCCGTGGACGTCACCGCCAGCACCGGCGAAATAAAGGCAAAAGAAGATCCCAGATAAGCCGGCAGCTTCCATTTGCAGATGGCCAGATACAGCAGCGTGCCGATACCATTCATAAAAAGACAGGTAGCAGGGTCCACATTCAGCAGAAAAGGAACCAGCACCGTGGAGCCGAACATGGCAAACAAATGCTGCAGGCTCAGGGGAATGGTGGGCAGAATCGGAAGCCGTTCCTCCACCTCAATAATGCGTTTACTCATTTTCACTTTCCTCCCGGGAAAAAAGACTCAGAAAAAAGGAAGGCTTCTGAAACTGCAAAAGACCCTCCTTCCTGAATCACTGTAAAATTTTCATCCCTACCATTTTATTCTTTTTGAAATGGAAATGCAAGGGCCGCTGCGCGGCCCGGGTTCAAAAGGTTCAAAGGGTGTGGTATCGCCATTGGACACACCTCCGGCGTGAGGGTTCAGAGGGTTCAGAGGGTTCAGAAGGTTCAAAGGGTTCAGAGGGGAAGGTATCGCCCTTCGGGCGATGAATTTTATAATTCCGCTTCGCGGAATGGAACCTTTACAACCGCGCCTGCGGCGCGATGGAAATGCACAGCCTCTGCCGAAGGCGGCATATATACTCCCCTCTGAACCAGCCCGCTCTGTGGGCAGAACCCATCGGTCAGTGCGTCAGCACATGACCGATAGAACCCGGGCGCCGAAGGCGCCTGAACCCTTTTGCTTTCGGGAATACAGCCTTCTGCCGTCTTCCCGCCGATATGTATTTATCAGCATTCCCTCCCTTGCGATTCTTACCGAGATCCTTCGCTGGCGCTCAGGATGACGATGTTCGGCGGGAAAAAGCCATCGGCCAGCGGTAAGCGGACAGCGGATAGCAGGCAGCAGGCAGTGCCTACCATCTATCATCTATCTTCTATCTTCTATCGTCTAATTTCTATCTTCTCTCACCTCAGCACATCTTCCAGATACCTTTCTCCGTTCCACCAGAAGATTTTTTCGATTTCTTCTTCCTTGAATCCGCCTTTCTGGAGAGCCTCTGCCAGGCGGCCCATTTCGGAGGCGTCTTTCATTTCCAGTTTCGGTTCGATGCCGTCGAAGTCGCTGCCCAGGGCCAGCACGTCGATGCCGCCTATATCGCGGATATGGCGGGCGTGGCGGACGATGTTTGCCAAGGTGGTCACTTCTTCGGTGCCGGTGAAGTGGTTGGCAAAATTGAGCCCGATGAGGCCGCCTTTGTCACCGAAGAGGCGGATGAGGTCATCCGGCAGGTTCCGCTGGTGCGCCGTCACCGCCCGGGCGTCGGAGTGGGAGGCCATGGGCGGCACTTTGCAGGTCATGAGGATTTCCCTGGTGCCCTCGTCGTTGAGATGGCTGGTGTCCACGATCATGTGCATGGCTTCCATGGCTTTAATGATTTCCCAGCCCCTTTTCGTAATGCCCCTGTCTTTTCCTTCCATGCCGTTGGGAAATCCGATTTCATTGGGATAGTTCCAGGTGAGCGTCATAAGGCGGACGCCGTCTTTGTACATGCGCTCCAGCTTCTCCACGCTGCCGCCTGCTGCTTCACCGCCTTCCACAGAAAGGAGGGCGCCGATTTTCCCCTCTTCCTCCGCTTCCCGCAGGTCCTCCCGGCAGCGGATGGGGCAGAGGAAATGGTGCCATGTTTCCAGTTCCCTTCGGAAGGTGGAAAGGAGGTCCTCATACCGCCTCCACACATCCGGCGTCTTCTTCCGGTCCACCCAGAGGGCAAAATCCTGGATGAAGCAGCCTCCCCTTTTCAGCTTCTTCAGGTCAATATAGAGAGAATTCTCCATGAGTGTCCCCTTCTCCCCATGGTCATGGAGTTCGGTAATGGTGTCACAGTGGAAATCGATGTATTTCATGGTGCCCTCCCGCAGAAAATAAAAGGCGCCGGCTTCTGATGCCGGCGCCATGCAGACCATATGAAATTTCTTCCTGTATCATACCATTGGAGAAAGGACGGCACAAGAGGGGACGGGGAGTTTCCTGTCCGACTTGGCTCCATTGCGTTTCTTACCGGCAGGAAACTGTTTGCAAATGGTTTCCTACTCGGCATGGCACCACTCTGTTTCTTGCCGACAGGAAACTTTTCGCGTATAGTTTCCTACTCGACGTGGCTCCATTGTGTTTCTTACCGGCAGGAAACTGTTTGCGAAGGGTTTCCTGCTCGGCGTGACTCCACTGTGTTTCTTGCCGACAGGAAACTGTTTGCGAAGGGTTTCCTGCTCGACGTGGCTCCACTGTGTTTCTTGCCGACAGGAAACTGTTTGCGAAGGGTTTCCTGTCCGGCATGGCGCCAGTATGTTTCATACGGTACAATAGAAGCAGAGTTTCCATTTATTTTTCTGATAAGGAGGTCCATTATGCCTTATGTGAACATCAAGATTACCAGGGAAGGAAATGTAACACCGGAGCAGAAGGCCCGGCTCATCAGCGGAGTGACGAATCTCCTGGCGGACGTGCTCCACAAGAATCCTGCCACCACGGTGGTGGTCATCGACGAAGTGCCGTTGGAAAACTGGGGCCTCGGCGGCGATCCTATCCTAGTGGCCCGGGAGAAGAGGAAGAAATAAGAGAGCGCCCTTTGGGGCGCGGGTTCAGAAGGTTCAGAAGGTTCAAAGGGTTCAGAGGGGGTGGTATCGCCGCCTGTCGGCGGCAGCGCTGCCATAGGCAGCGAAAACCATACAACCGCGCCTACGGCGCGTAGGAAATGCACCCCTATTCCCGCTACGCGGGACTTCTCCTAAAGGGAAGCATGTCACTGGATTCTCAGGTCGCTTCGCTCTCCTACGAATCCAGTTCCTTTGCCACCCCGGAGGGGGAAGTTTGCTCTCTACTCAGCCTTGGGACTCATAAGTACCTCAAAGCATAGCGCCGCTAAAATCTCCCCCTCCGGGGGAGACGCCGCCGAAGGCGG
>OGXH01002955.1_pt1 | contig 11370 bp, 8 predicted proteins | sample 1576241 | NCBI WGS metagenome assembly OGXH01 (sample SAMEA3541529, study PRJEB24748) | human gut metagenome | biome: human gut; feature: human-associated habitat; material: faeces | place: China | collected 2012
AAGCGGGTGAGGTCTGACGGACCGTTGGTCTTGGTCAGGCGCACGAACTGGCTCAATGGCGACATACCGCCATCGGAAGTTCGCACATACATGTGGTGAAGGGATTCCGCATTCACGCGGTATTCCGCCGGAGCCTGCATAGTCACATGGTAGAGCTTGGAGAACCGGTTGAAGTCGGAAACATATTGTCCGGTATAATAGCCCGACAATGTGGAAAGCACATCTGCGGGCGACACACCCGACTGTTCGCATTTGGCGGCATCGATATCCACCCAGTATTGCGGATAATCCGTGGCAAAGGAGGAATAGACTTCGCCGATTTCGGGTCGCTGCGACAAGGCTTCGACAAACTTGTCTGCCTCTTCCTTGAAGGCGGCGATGTTTCCGCCCGCCTTGTCCTGCAAATAAAGCTCGAAACCGTTTCCCATGCCGTACCCGGCAATCATCGGAGGCGACATGGCGAACACCGTGGCATCGGGAATATCCGAAGTGGCGGCATAAATCTTTCCGATGACATCATTGACCGACTGCCCCTCTCCCTTACGCTGCTCCCAGTCTTTGAGTGTCACGAAATACATCGCCTGCGAGGGACCGGAACCGCTGAAAGAGAAACCGGCGACCGCACCGCTGTATTCAATCTCGCCGATGCTGTCGAGACGGCTGTTGATACGCTCCATCACCTTACTTGTCTGAGCCATGGATGTGCCGGGCTTCGTGTTCATGCTCACCATGACCGTCCCGGTGTCCTCTTCGGGAATAAGTCCCGTCTTTGTGACATTGACCAGCAGCACCAGCAACCCGAAAGAAATGCCTATGATGCTCCACAACAGCCATCGGCGATGGATAATGAACATCACTCCACGTACATAGCGTCGGCTCAGACGGTCGAAGACGGCATTGAACGCTTTACGGAAACGGGCTGCAAAATTGTTCTTGGTGTTGCCCTGCTCATCGATATAGGGTTTCAGCAGCAGCGCGCAAAGTGCCGGTGAGAGTGTGAAGGCATTGACTGCCGAGATTCCCACGGCAACAGCCATCGTGATACCGAACTGCGTGTAGAACGCTCCCGAAGTCCCGCCCATCATGGCTACGGGGAAAAACACTGCCATAAAGATGATGGTAGAGGTCAGGATAGCTGACGAAACGCCTTTCATGGCATCATCAGCCGCGAGAACTGCTGATTGATAGCCCTCATCAAACTTCGCCTGCACCGCTTCCACCACCACAATGGCATCATCGACCACGGTTCCGATGGCAAGCACAAGCGCGAACAGGGTAAGCAGATTGATGGAGAATCCAATCATGGACATCACAGCGAACGTGCCGATGATGGAAACGAAGATGGATATGGTAGGGATAAGCGTTGACTTGATATCCTGCAAGAACACATACACCACTACGATAACCAAAAGTATCGCTTCCAGCAAGGTACGGAGGACCGAGTGAATGGAGGCATACAGGAACTTGTTGGTATCGGTAAGCACCACGAATTCCGTCCCTTCGGGCAAGTCCCGGCTGAGGTCGTCAAGCACTTCGTGAATCTCCTTGATGGTGCTTGAAGCATTGGACCCGGCTTTCTGGTTGATGAGCATCATGGCTGCCGGATGCCCGTTCACTTCGGAGGAATAGTTGTAGTATTCATCGCCCAGTTCCACATCGGCAACCTCCTTCAGCCGAAGCACATTGCCGCCCGGCAGTGACTTGATGACCAACTCACCGAACTCTTCCGCGCCGGACAAGCGTCCGCGGTATTTCATCGTGTATTCATTGGCGGTAGGATGATTGGCACCGAAGGAGCCGGTGGCGGCCTCGATGTTCTGTCGTGCGAGTACGGTGGATATGTCATCGGGGATAAGCCCGTATTGCGCCATCTTGTCGGGACGCAGCCAAAGTCGCATGCTGTAGTTGGAACCGAACAACTGTGCCTTTCCCACGCCGCTGATACGTTTCAGCCTCGGCTCGACATTGATTTTCACGTAATTGTTCAGGAAGGTCTGGTCGAAGCGGTCATCGGGCGAATAGAGCGCGAAAGTCATCAGTTCGGCATTCTGCTGCTTTTCAGTGGTGACACCGGTCTTGGTGGCTTCCGCCGGAAGCTGGCTCAGCGCGCCGTTCACGCGGTTCTGCACGTTTACCGCCGCCATGTCCGCGTTGGTTCCCTGCTTGAAATAGATGTTGATGGAAGCATCGCCCGTATTCGATGCCGTGGAAGTCATATAGGTCATGTCTTCCACGCCGTTGATGGCTTCTTCCAGAGGGGTTATCACTGCCTTCTGCACAGTTTCAGCGTTTGCTCCAGGATAAGTTGCGAATACGTTGATGGTCGGAGGTGCGATGTCGGGGTATTGTTCCACCGGCAAGGAAAACATGGAAATCATGCCCAACAGTACAATCACCACCGAGATAACGCCCGAAAACACCGGGCGGTCTATAAAAAATCGCAGGTTCATTTCGTTTCGTTTTTAGGGGTTATGCTCATGCCTTCTCTCACCAGTCCCACGCCTTCGGCGACAATGGTGTCACCGACCGAAAGACCTTCTTTTACGATAAACCGGTTGCCGTCGTTCAGGCGGTCCACCGTGAGATAGGCGGCTTCCGCCTGTCCGTTTTTCAGACGGTAAGCGATAATCTTGTCCTGCAGTTCCACGGTGGCGGTCATGGGAATGGTTACGGCCTCCGTTTTCGGGTTTTGAAGGATGACATTGCCGATGCTGCCACTCAACAGTTCGCGGTCGGGATTGGGGAACAGGGCTTTGATTTGTACCGTTCCGGTAACAGGATCCACCACGCCGCTTACGGTTTCAATACGTCCTTTCGCCTTGTACAGGCTGCCGTCGTTGAGTTGCAGGCCCACTTCCGGCGTCCCGGCTATCATGCTGTCAATCGAGCCATAGCGAGCCGAATATCGCCGTAGCATATTCTCCGAAATGGAGAAATAGGCATACATCTCCGCATTGTCGGACACGACCGTGAAAGGCTGTGCCATATTGGGACCGACAAGCGCACCGATGCGATAGGGCAATGTGCCTACTACTCCGTTGCTCGGGCTTTTGATTTCCGTATAGGAGAGATTGTTGCGTGCATCCGATTCTTGTGCCTTTGCCTGTTCGAGTTCAGCACACGCCACTGCCAGTTGGTTCCGGGCGAGAGAAAGCTCGTAGTCGGATATGACCTTCTCGTCAAACAATGCCTGCTTGCCCCGCAGCTCGATTCTTGCCGTTTCCACTTTTGCCTGTGCCGCGCTGACATTGGCCTGCGCCGTGCGTAATGCCGCCCGATAGGGCACTTGGTCAATTACAGCCAATACTTGACCGGTCTTCACCCGTTCACCCTCTTTCACTTTCAGACGGATAATGCGCCCGGATATTTGCGGCAGGATGTCCACATCCTGCCGTCCGCGTATGGCGGCGGAATAGGACTCGGAGATTTCCACCGGACTTGCCGCGACCTTTATGACCCGATAACTCTGCACCGCATCCTGCTTGCCGTCCGCCTGCCTGCATCCGGTCGGCAGGAACAGCATGAGAGCAAATGCGGCGAAATTCGTGATAATGAATTGCTTGTTCATATTTTCTTCTTGTTTTGTATTAATTCATAATAGGTTTGGTGTGTCACCACTGACGGATGGTATTCCACTCTTTTTCGAGAATGGCATAAACACAGGTATCTTCATATTTTGGGGAGCCGTCAGGATTGTTTACGAATGTCACAAACTCTTTGAAACATCCTTCGCGGCGCATACCAAGACGTTCGCATAAGCGTTTGGAGCGGATATTGTCATCTTCCACAAATCCATAGATACGCCGTGCGCCCGCCTCTCGGAAAAGATAATCCAACAATCCGGCTGCCGCTTCACAAGCGAATCCTTTGCCTTCAAAACGTTTGTTGAAATGCCACCCCACATTATAAGTGTCTTCATTCTCACGCAAAGCGAACACGTCACCGATAATAAAGTCATCTTTTTTCAGACTCACCGCATAGCGCAGCATGTCTTTCGGGGAATACTGCATATATGCCCATGCCGCCTCTCTGGAACAAAGGCGGTCTCCGGCAAAGCAATTCACACGCGGATGGGAAAGATACTCCAACAACCCTTCGGCATCCTTCTGTTTGAAATTTCGAATGATAATTCGTTCGGTTTCGATATATATTTCCTTGTAATAATAAAATGGTATGAGTACGCCCAAAGTAGCGAAGGCAAGCATGGCATAGAGATACTGGTGGAACCAGATGAAGGTCATCCCGTAGAACAGGAAGGCAATGCTGCACAGCCCAGAGGCCAGTCCGTCGATGCCGTCGATGAGGTTGATGGCATTGATGATGAAAACCGTAACGAAAACGGTGAGAGGGATGCTAATCCACGACGGCATGGAATGGATGAACAGCATTCCGTGAAGGTCGGACAGTTCCACTCCGCCAGCCACCAGCATGATGCCGCAGACTATCTGGATAAAGAACTTGGCACGGTAGCGCACACCGATAAGGTCATCGGCAATGCCGACAAGGTACAACATGATGATGGCGCAGAAGGCGTATGCCAATGGCAACGCTTCTGCGCCTATTTCCTTAAGCAGCTCATCATGTCCGGTTGAGACATTGACCGCCAAAAGCAGGACAAAGGAGAAGAACACTACGGGCTTGAAGGCCATACCGCCAAGGCGAGGCACTACACACTGATGTATCTTCCGCTCGTCCGGCTCGTCGAACAGTCGCCTGCGGAAGGCGATGAGCAGAATCTGCGGTATCACGATTCCTGCGAAAAACACGCACAGGCCGACAATCTTTAGTGCTAATGCAAGCGTCTCTTCAATCTTTTCTTCCTCAATCGGCTTTACAAGGAAATCCATCGGCTGCACCTTAAACAACTGCTGTGCATACGACTGTTTCCCCGATATATAGATAATCTGCATCGTATGGTTTTCCATCTGCTTTCGGATAAATATCCCCGCATCGATTCCACTCACTTCAAACAATTCGATATCCAAATACAGAATATCCAACTGTTTTCCCGTTTCTAAATAAGCACAAAGTTCTTCCCCGGAATTCCAGACTTGGATATCCATCTTTACATTTCTCTTTTTCCCATACTTCAAAACAACATCTTCTATAAAAGCACATGTATTTTTTCCATCATCACATATTCCAATCTGATACATTTCCCACCTCAAGTATATACACCCAAATTTGCAAAAAAACTCTTTAGAATTTTCTAAAGAGTTTACATCAAATGCAGGTGGTGGGACTTGAACCCACACGAGGTTGCCCCCGCAAGATTTTGAGTCTTGTGCGTCTGCCATTCCGCCACACCTGCTTACCCAAGAAGCATTTTCACTTCTTTTTATTAAGTTGTTGTCTCAACAAAATATATATTACCATATGCTACTATAAAATACAAGCTTTTTTTTGAAATTTTTTCAATTTTTTTAACAGTTGCTACTGTTCACCCAAATAAGCATCTCTGCACACAGCAGTGAACAGCAGCTGACATTTCCCTTATTTCAATTTCTGACCAATCTCAAAGCAATCAAATGTTGCAAAGTAATCTGCCGGTGTTTCGGCTCTTCGAATCAGCTTCGGCGTACCGTCTTCCTGCAGTAAAATCTCTGCCGATTTCAATTTACCATTATAATTATATCCCATCGCAAATCCATGTGCTCCTGTGTCATGGATGACTAGCAAATCTCCGATATCAATCTTTGGAAGCATACGATCTACTGCAAATTTATCATTATTTTCACAGAGTGAACCTGTGATGTCATATTTGTGGTCACAAGGTGCATCTTCTTTTCCCATAACTGTGATATGATGGTACGCTCCGTACATCGCAGGTCGCATCAGGTTTACCGCACATGCGTCACATCCGATATATTCTTTATACGTGTGCTTCTCATGAACTGCTTTTGTCACAAGGCAGCCGTAAGGTCCCATCATGTAGCGCCCAAGCTCTGTGTAGATTGCCACGTCTCCCATTCCGGCAGGAACAAGTACTTCCTCGTACACTTTTCTGACTCCTTCTCCGATCGCTCTGATATCATTCGGCTCTTGATCCGGTCGATACGGAATTCCGATTCCGCCTGACAGGTTGATAAATTTAATGTGCGCTCCTGTCTCTTTTTGTAATTTCACTGCCACTTCAAACAAAATCTTCGCAAGCATCGGGTAATATTCATTCGTAACCGTATTGCTCGCCAAAAATGCGTGAATTCCGAATTCTTTTGCCCCTTTTGCTTTCAAAATCTTAAATGCCTCAAACAACTGCTCCGTTGTCATTCCATACTTGGCATCCCCAGGATTATCCATAATGTCATTGCTGATTTTAAACAATCCTCCCGGATTATAACGGCAGCTAATCGTCTCCGGAATATGCCCGATTGCATTCTCCAAAAATTCAATATGTGTGAAGTCATCTAAATTGATAATTGCCCCCAGTTTGTCTGCATAGACAAATTCTTCCGCCGGAGTTGCATTGGAAGAGAACATGATATCTTTCCCTACTGCTCCAAGCGCCTCAGACAGCATCAATTCTGTATAAGATGAGCAGTCACAGCCGCAGCCGTATTCTCTTAAAATATTAATCAAAAATGGATTCGGAGTTGCTTTTACTGCAAAATATTCTTTATAACCTTTATTCCATGCAAAAGCCTCTTTCAATGCTTTTACATTTTCACGAATTCCCTTTTCATCGTACAAGTGAAACGGTGTCGGAAATTCTTTTACAATCTCATCTAATTTTTCTTTTGTAACAAACGGTACTTTATTCATCAATGGCTCTCCCTTCATACGTCAAATTAGAATCACTATACCTTTTTTCTTTTTATTTGTCAAGAAAAAGGATACCCCCAACTCGCAACTAAAAAAAGGAACAGACGATATTCGCCTGCCCCTTTGCATTGTTGTGTTGTGGTCTGTATAAAACTTTTAACTATTTCCTTAATCCTAATCTCTCGATTAATGTACGGTATCTTTCAATGTCAGTTTTCTTTAAGTAAGCGAGTAAACCTCTTCTCTGTCCTACCATTTTAAGAAGACCTCTTCTTGAATGATGATCCTTTGGATTAGCTTTGAAGTGTTCTGTCAACTCATTGATTCTTGCTGTTAATACAGCGATCTGAACTTCCGGTGAACCTGTGTCGCCTTCTGTTCTAGCATATTCTGCCATAATAGCTTGTTTCTTTTCTTTTGCGATCATGCTATGACCCTCCTGTTTTTCTTTAATTTAACACCTGACATTAAGTGACGGTTGGAGTATCCTGTCACCGAACATCGGTTTTTTCATACTTAATGAGTATATCATACTTTTACACCAGTGTAAACTACTTATTTTTAAAAATTACTGTCGAAACCTTGAAGCCGCTTACGCCCATATGCGATATCCTGTTCCACCTGCTCGCGAAGCATCTCTACAGAATCGAATTTTTTTTCCGGTCTCACATACTCGTAAAGCGCTACCTCAATTTTCTTTCCATAAGCGTCCCCGTGATAGTCAAATACAAATGTTTCAATTCCCATCTGTTCTTTCTCTGAAACTGTCGGTTTGCAGCCGATATTAGAGATTCCTCCATAAAGCATGCCATCAATGCGAATTGAACTGACATAGACTCCGTTAGGCGGAAGCAGTTTCTCTTTTTCTGCAACAATGTTCATCGTCGGAAATCCAAGCTTTCTCCCAAGCTGCTTACCATATTGTACTTCTCCTGTGACGGTATACGGGTATCCAAGAAGCTGTGTAACCAGTTTCATATTCCCTTTTTTCACTTCTTCTTTAATGTAAGTACTGCTTATTTCTCTATCTTCATAGCACTTCTTTTCAATCACTTCCACCTCATACCCGTATTCCCCACTATACTGCTGCAACATATGATAATCACCTTTTTTCTGATATCCAAAGTGAAAATCCGTGCCAACTACAATATACTCGGCATGAAATTGTTTCACCAAAATTTCTTTTATGAAAGTCTCCGCCTCAATTTTCGAAACTGCCTCGACAAATGGGCATTCCACCAGATAATCCACCCTGCCAAAAAGGCGTCCTGCGCGTTCTTCGTTCGTAATCAGACTTTCTTTTTTCTTTTTTATTTTTTCGTACAAGGGTGCCATGTCAAATGCAAACACAACGCTGTCTACACCGTCATTTTTCTGATGCTCAATGACCCGCTCGATCAATGTCTCATGTCCTCTGTGAAGACCATCAAATTTCCCCAATGTAATTGCAGTCTTTTTGTCATTTTGATAGAACTGCATTCCCTTGATATATTGCATGTTTTTTCCTCTTATCGTTACTCATTTTTATCAAAAAACATTTTGACTATTTTAAACATCTTTTGTTTCTGCTGATATGCGTAAATCGCAATGAACTGTCCGGAATTACTGTAAACTCTCACATATTCCCCGTCAATCAGATCTTTTGACTCATTGATATGCTTTTCAAAAAACATATTCCCATTACACACAAGCGCTTCATAAGGGCGTTTAAGTGTCACCGCCTCGTACTGCCCAAACATTTCATCAATTGGAACTAATATCTCTGAAAGTAATCCCGCTTCCTTTTTCTGTCTGACTTCCTCCAATGTATAGCTGTCCTCCAAAGTAAACCTGCTTACTTTTGTGCGGGTGAGTTCCTCCATGCAGCCACCACAGCCGAGTTTCTCTCCGATATCATGGCACAATGTGCGGATATAGGTTCCTTTAGAGCAGGAGACTTCCATCCGCACGCGCGGAAGCGAAATCTCTTTAATCCGAATCTCGTAGATAATAACCGGACGAGCTTTTCTCTCAACCTCAATTCCTGCTCTCGCCAGTTCATATAATTTTTCCCCATTGACTTTTAACGCAGAATACATCGGCGGTACCTGTAAGTATTCTCCTACAAATTCCCCGATGCATCTTTCTACGGCATCATTGTCAATTCCATCCATCGCTTTTTCGGATAACACTGTTCCGGATATATCCTGAGTGTCCGTTGCCTTTCCAAGTAAAAGTACTGTCTCATATGTCTTATCCTTATCCGTCAGCATATCGCATAATTTTGTCGCTTTTCCAAGGCAGACCGGAAGAACGCCCGTCGCATCCGGATCCAATGTACCGGTATGCCCGATTTTTTTCTGTCCGATAATTCCCCTTAGTTTTGCGACTACATCATGTGATGTAAATCCTTTTTCTTTACGTATATTAATGACTCCGTGTACCATATTTTCTTCCTTTTTATAATTGTAAATGAATCTGTCCGGACAGATTGTTGATCACATCATGTACCGTTCCTTTCATCGTCACACCGGCCGCTTTTTTATGGCCTCCTCCACCGAAATACTGTGCGATTCTGCTGACGTCCACATCACCAGATGCACGCAGGCTCACTTTGTACTCATGCGGAGCAGTCTCATATAAAAGAACGGCAACTTCCACACCTTTCGTCACCCGAAGCTGACTGACAATTCCTTCTAAATCTTTCGGTGTGACACCATGAAATTCCATCATACGCTGTGTAATATAGGATACAATACATTTTCCATCCATAAACAGAAAACTTTCAAACAATGCCCTCCCCAAAATCTGATTCTGAGCATACGTCTTTTCATAAAATGTCTTTTCGATGATCTCAGAGGCATTGATCCCTTTCCGCATCAGGTTCGCTGCCGCCTCCATCGTCTCCGGCGCCGTACATGAATACTGGAACACTCCTGTATCATGCACAATTCCAAGATACAGACATTCAGCCGTCTCTTTTGTGATCTTTTCTAAATCCAAAAGCCGGTATACAAGCTCCGAAGTAGAACTTGCTTCCGGGAAAATATAATTTTGATCTGCAAACGCAAGATTACTAATATGATGGTCTACGCAGAACGTCTCTTTTGCATGTTCAAAAAGCGCCTTTGAAAATCCGAGACGTTCTTTATCACCACAGTCAAGCACAATAAACAGATCATATTCTTTTTTGTCCGGCACCTCGTGACGAATCTCTTTCGCCGCCTTGATAAAATGAAAACTATCTGGTATGTCTTCCAGATAGACATCCGCCTGAATCTCTTCATAGTTTTCTTTGATGTACTGGTACAACCCAAGACAGGAGCCGACACAATCACCATCCGGACGCACATGACCGCCAATGGCGACTGTTTTTACATGTTTCAAGACTTCCTTTAACATCTTATTCTTCCTCTTCTTTTAAATCCTTTGTCACATCATCAATCATTTTCGACATTGCCACACCATATGCGATAGACTGATCCATCACAAATTTTATTTCCGGCGTGTTTCTCATATTCAGCTTCCTTGCCAGCTCTCTTCGGATATATCCTTCTGCGCTCTGAAGACCTTTGATTGTGTCTTCCTGCGCTTTCTCATCACCGAGCACACTGATATATGCTTTGCATGTCTTCAAATCCGGCGCTACTTCCACCGCCACAACGGAGGTCATTGGTGCAACACGAGGGTCTTTGATGCCCCCGCGGATAATGTTGCTTAATTCTTTTTGCACCTCTCCGTTTACTCTTGTATTTTTAATACTGTTTTTTCTCAATTCTTTTCCTCTTTTCTTATCTTGGTATCTCTACCATTTTATAAGACTCTACCTGATCGCCTTCTTTTACATCATTAAATTTCTCGAAGACAAATCCACATTCATAACCTGCTTTTACTTCTTTTACATCATCTTTAAAACGTTTTAACGAAGCAAGACCTCCATCAAAGATTACAACTCCATCACGGATAATACGTGCAGAACATCCTCTCTCAAATGTACCGTCAAGCACATATGCACCAGCAATCGTACCTACGCCTGAAGCCTTAAATGTCTGACGAACCTCTGCATGACCGAGTACTTTTTCCTCAAACACCGGATCTAACATACCTTTCATGGCAGCTTCCACGTCTTCAATCGCATTGTAGATGACACGATATAATCTTACATCCACACCTTCACGCTCCGCAATCTCTTTCGCAGTTGCATCCGGTCTTACATTGAATCCGATGATGATTGCGTTGGATGCAGATGCAAGTGTGACATCAGACTCGTTGATTGCACCGACACCACCGTGGATGATCTTTACAACGACCTCGTCATTTGACAATTTCAAAAGACTCTGTTTTACTGCTTCCACAGAACCCTGTACATCTGCTTTTACAACAATACCAAGTTCTTTGACATTTCCTGCCTGAATCTGGCTGAACAGATCATCTAAGGACATCTTTGATTTTGTATCGTCTAACAGTTTCATTCTTCCCTGTGAAATGAATGTCTCTGCAAAGTTTCTTGCTTCTTTGTCATTGCCGCATCCGACAAATACTTCTCCGGCATTCGGCACATCATTCAGACCAAGGATCTCTACCGGAGTAGAAGGACCTGCCTCTTTTACTCTTCTTCCTTTGTCATCC
>OGXH01002957.1_pt1 | contig 11368 bp, 7 predicted proteins | sample 1576241 | NCBI WGS metagenome assembly OGXH01 (sample SAMEA3541529, study PRJEB24748) | human gut metagenome | biome: human gut; feature: human-associated habitat; material: faeces | place: China | collected 2012
TTGTTGCATGCTCTGGAATACCGCCGTGCTTTAAAGCTTCCACAACGGAAATGTAAGCATCGTGTAATGCGGTATATTTTCCGACCAGTGCAATCCGGACTTCCTTGTCCGGATGACGCAGATCATTGACCATGGACTTCCAGTCACTTAAATCCGGTTCCGGACAGTCAAGATTTAAACACTCACAGGCAATTTTCGCAAGATTTTCTTTTTCCATCGCCAGTGGAGCTTCATATAAATACTCAACATCCAGATTCTGCAGTACATGTGTGTTCGGAACATTACAAAACAGTGCGATCTTGTCCTTTAATCCCTGATCTAACGGCTGCTCGGAACGGCAGACGATGATATCCGGCTGGATACCCATACCCTGCAGTTCCTTGACACTTGCCTGGGTAGGCTTGGTCTTTAATTCCTGTGAGGCGCGCAGGTACGGAATCAGGGTAACGTGACAGAGAATCGCATTCTCATGTCCCACTTCGTGCTGGAACTGACGGATTGCTTCAAGGAAAGGCTGGCTTTCGATATCTCCGACGGTTCCGCCGACTTCTATAATTGCAATATGCATATCATCGGATGTGAAATTACGGTAAAAACGGCTCTTGATCTCGTTGGTAATATGCGGGATTACCTGTACGGTTCCTCCGCCATAATCTCCACGACGTTCTTTCTGCAGAACGGACCAGTAAACCTTACCGGTTGTCACATTGGAATTCTTTGTCAGACTTTCGTCGATGAAGCGCTCGTAGTGACCGAGATCCAGATCGGTTTCCGCTCCATCATCCGTTACGAACACTTCACCGTGCTGAATCGGGTTCATGGTTCCCGGATCAATGTTGATATATGGATCGAACTTCTGCATGGTGACTTTGTAGCCACGCGCTTTGAGCAGACGTCCTAAAGATGCAGCAGTGATACCTTTTCCAAGACCAGATACGACACCGCCAGTGACAAAGACGTATTTTACAGGCATAATTTTCCTCCTAAGTTTTTATCTAAACTACCATAGTTTAATATTATACAGCGGACAACGAAAATATTCCACACTTTTTTATAAAAAGTTTAGAAAGGATAGGAAAAGTTCTCGAACAAAATGTTGATTTTGCGTTTCTTATTACATATAATAAGGGTATTGATTACAAGAGATATACAAGTGGAGGGCTTATGGACAATCAGGCACCGAATAATTATAACAACGGAAACTATAACGGTGGCAATAATTATAATAACGGAAATAATGGAAACAACGGAAACAATGGTAATAACGGAAACAACGGTGGCAACAACGGAGGAAAGAAAGACAACCATAACGGACAGATGATCCTGGGATTTATCATGGTCACTCTGGTGGCACTCTTTTTCCTGTCATTTTTTGCCAACCGGTTTTCACAGATGAGTTCGAAGGAAACTACATACTCCGAATTCCTAAAACAGCTGGAAAAGAATAATGTCAAAACGGTGGAATTCAGCAATTATGAGATGGATTACACACTGGTGGACGATAAAAAACCATATGAGATAACATATTACACCGGAATTGTCAATGATCCGGATCTGATCACGACACTCAAGAGTGCAAAGACATCAGAGGGGAAAGCAATTGAAATTTCGGCATCCGTGCCGGACAATACTTCGGCATGGCTGGTAAACATTTTAAGCTTTGTTATTCCGCTGGTACTGATCTGGATTCTTTTTGGATTCCTGATGCGCCGGATGGGCGGAGGAGCCATGGGGGTTGGAAAATCAACCGCCAAAGTATATGTGGAGAAAACAACCGGTGTGACATTTAAAGATGTAGCCGGACAGGACGAGGCAAAGGAATCCCTGCAGGAAGTGGTGGATTTTCTGCACAATCCGAAGAAATACAGCGATATCGGGGCAAAGCTCCCGAAGGGGGCACTTCTTGTCGGACCTCCTGGAACCGGTAAGACCTTGCTGGCAAAAGCAGTTGCCGGAGAGGCAAAGGTTCCGTTTTTCTCCCTGGCAGGTTCTGATTTTGTGGAGATGTTCGTCGGCGTGGGTGCTTCCCGTGTGCGTGATCTGTTCAAGGAAGCGCAGAAGATGGCACCGTGTATTATTTTTATTGATGAGATCGATGCAATCGGTAAAAGCCGTGACAGCCGGTATGGCGGCGGCAATGATGAGCGTGAACAGACCTTAAACCAGCTGCTTGCGGAGATGGATGGATTTGATGCATCCAAAGGTATTTTAATTCTTGCGGCAACGAACCGTCCGGAAGTTCTGGATAAGGCACTGCTTCGTCCGGGACGTTTTGACCGTCGGATCATTGTTGACAAGCCGGATCTGAAAGGCCGTCTGGAAACTTTAAAAGTACATTCCAAGGATGTACACATGGATGAAACGGTAGATCTGGATGCACTGGCACTGGCTACTGCCGGTCTGGTGGGATCGGATCTTGCCAATATGATTAACGAGGCTGCCATCAATGCGGTAAAGAATGGACGAAAGTTTGTCAATCAGTCGGATCTGTTTGAAGCATTTGAACTTGTGGCTGTCGGTGGAAAAGAGAAAAAGGACCGTGTCATGAGTGATAAGGAGCGTAAGATTGTCTCTTATCACGAGGTAGGGCATGCACTTGTTTCGGCACTTCAGAAAAATACAGAGCCGGTTCAAAAGATTACTATCGTACCGCGTACCATGGGAGCATTGGGATACACGTTACAGACACCGGAAGAAGAAAAGTATTTAGAGACCAAAGATGAACTTCTTGCAAAGATTACGACCTTTATGGCAGGACGTGCAGCGGAGGTACTTGTATTCCACTCAGCGACCAGCGGTGCAGCAAATGATATTGAGAATGCAACAAAGATTGCGCGTGCAATGGTTACGATGTATGGTATGTCAGATACGTTTGGCATGATGTGTCTTGCTACGGTGGAAAACCAGTATCTGGATGGCCGTGCCGGTCTGATCTGCGGAGAAGATACCGCAGGACAGATTGATAAGGAAGTGCTTTCCATTATTAATAAAAGCTACGAGGATGCAATGCAGATGCTGACAGAAAATCGTGACATTTTGGATCATATCAGCGATTATCTGTACGAAAAGGAGACGATCACCGGCAAGGAATTCATGAAGATTTTCCGCGAAATGAAAGGACTTCCGCAGGAAGAAGATAAAGAGTCACTGATGCCGGATGACACAGAGAAGGATAAAAAGGATTCCAAAGCTGCGATTGTGAGTGATGATATGTTTGAGGAATAATTCATGTTCGACTTTCAGGAAGAATTACGTAAACTCCCGGATCAACCGGGAGTTTATATTATGCATGACAAAACAGATGCGATCATATATATAGGAAAAGCAGTCAGCCTGCGCAAACGGGTGCGGCAGTATTTTCAGCCGAGTCATGATGAGGGCATCAAGAAAAAACAGATGGTGGAGCACATTGCACGGTTTGAGTATATTATTACCGATTCCGAGCTGGAGGCTTTGGTGCTGGAGTGCAATCTGATCAAAGAGCACACACCCAAATATAATACGATGCTGCGGGATGACAAGACGTACCCTTATATCCGGGTGACGGTGCAGGAAGATTTTCCGCGGGTTCTTTTTTCCCGCCAGGTAAAAAAAGATAAGTCCCGTTATTTTGGACCGTATACGAGTGCCGGTGCGGTAAAAGATACGATAGAGCTGATCAATAAACTTTATAAACTGCGCACCTGTAACCGTAAGCTTCCGAGAGATATCGGATTAGAACGTGCCTGCTTGAATTATCATATTCATCAGTGTGATGCTCCCTGTCAGGGGCATGTGGATAAAGAGACGTATGGAAAGCAGGTCAGTAAGGCACTGGAATTTTTAAATGGAAACTATGGACCGGTAATACGTGAATTAAAAGAAAACATGCAGAAGGCATCCGAGGAGATGGAATTTGAGCGGGCCATCGAATACCGTGAGCTGTTAAACAGTGTCAGTCAGATTGCACAGAAGCAGAAGATTACCAATACGGATGGGGAGGACAAGGATATCATTGCGTTAGCGAGCGATGACCGGGATGCTGTCGTTCAGGTGTTTTTTATCCGCAGTGGAAAGATTATCGGAAGGGATCATTTTCATGTGCGTGTGGGATCAGAAGAAAGCACAGGGGATATTCTGGTAAATTTTGTGAAACAGTATTATTCTGGGACGCCGTTTGTCCCGCGGGAAATCATGCTCCAGGAAGCAATCGAAGACATTCCGGTGCTGGAAGAATGGCTGAGTGCCAAACGCGGGCGGAAAGTGACGATACGGATTCCGCAGAAAGGACTCAAAGAAAAGCTGGTGGAGCTGGCTGCGAAAAATGCACAGTTGGTGCTCAGCCAGGATAAAGAAAAGATTAAGAGAGAAGAAGGGCGTACCATCGGCGCGGTAAAAGAGATTGAGCAGCTGCTTGGCATGAAAGGGCTTAATCGTATGGAGGCCTATGATATTTCTAATATTAATGGATTTGAAACCGTAGGTTCTATGATTGTATACGAAAAAGGACGGCCGAAACGCAGCGATTACCGGAAATTTAAACTCCGCACGGTATCGGGACCGGATGATTACGCTTCCATGCATGAGGTCCTGACCCGGCGGTTTACGCACGGCATGCAGGAACAGAAAGAACTGGAAGAAAAAAATATGCCACAGGAAGTCGGAAGTTTTACACGCTTCCCGGATATCATTATGATGGATGGTGGACGCGGCCAGGTAAATATCTGTCTGCAGGTGCTGGAAGAACTGGGACTGGATATTCCGGTTTGCGGTATGGTAAAGGATGACAATCACCGTACAAGGGGACTGTATTTCCACAATGTGGAAATTCCGATTGACCGGCATGGAGAGGGATTTAAACTGATTACCCGGATTCAGGATGAAGCACACCGGTTTGCCATTGAGTATCACCGGTCTTTGCGTTCCAAGGCACAGGTACACTCCATTTTAGATGACATTGAGGGAATCGGACCGGCCAGAAGAAAGGCACTGATGCGCAGATTCCAGTCTATGGAAAATATGAAAAACGCATCTGTGGAGGAGCTGGCAGAAACCGACAGCATGAATCTGGCGGCTGCACAGAATGTATATCATACCCTGCATTCCGGACCGGCTTAGCAACTTGTGATATGGAAAGATTCATGGTACAATCTGTTTATAAAAAGGCAGTCCGGCACAGGTACTGCTTAATATGAGCCACAGGGGGAAATGAATATGTCAAATGGAAGTGTTAGTGTTGCAAAAGTTGCGCAGGTTTTAAATCTGAAAAATTTTACGCCGGATATCAATCTGAAAAAATGTAAGATTATTTCCAGTGATGTGAATCGTCCGGCATTACAGCTGACCGGATATTTTGAACATTTCGAAGAATCAAGAATACAGATGATTGGAAATGTAGAATATACGTTTATCCAGCAGATGAGTGATGCGGAAAAGAAAACCCGTTATGATGCGTTTCTGAAGTTTGATATCCCATGTGTGATTTTCTGCCGCAGTCTGCAGCCAGATGAAATTTTCTTAGAAGAGGCAATAAAAAATGAAGTGCCGGTTCTTGGTACGGACCGTCCGACTTCTGAATTTATGGCAGAGCTGATCTATACACTGGGTGAAGAACTGGCACCCTGTATTACCGTTCACGGGGTTCTGGTCGATGTATATGGCGAGGGTCTCATGATTACAGGAGACAGTGGAATCGGAAAAAGCGAGGCGGCTCTGGAATTGATCCGCCGCGGACATCGTCTGGTTACGGATGATGTAGTGGAAATCCGCAAGATCAATGAACATACACTGATCGGAACTTCTCCGGAAGTGACCCGGCATTTTATTGAACTGCGGGGCATTGGCATCATAGATGTAAAGACCCTGTATGGTGTGGAGTGTGTTAAGGAAAAGCAGCAGATCGATCTGGTGATCAAACTGGAAGACTGGAAAAAAGATGCGGATTATGACCGCCTGGGACTGGAAGAAGAATATATCGAATATCTGGGCAATAAGGTAGTATGTCATTCCCTTCCAATCCGCCCGGGACGTAATCTGGCGGTTATCTGTGAGACTGCGGCTGTCAACCACAGACAGAAGAAGATGGGCTACAATGCGGCACAGGAATTGTATCGCAGAGTCCAGGCAAATATGACAAAAAGCAATGATGAAGAATAGACGAGAGTAAATGAGGAGATGTAAGAAATCATGGAAAAGAAGAATGCGTGGGAGAAATACCCGGAAGGAACCAAAAGACAGGATGTATTTACATTTGCGGAAGAATACCGTAAGTTTATATCTTCCTGCAAGACCGAGCGCGAGTGTGCAGCGGAATTATACCGGCAGGCAAAGGAAAACGGATTTACAGATCTGAGTGAAAAGATCGCGCAGAATGCAAAATTAAAAGCCGGAGACCGCATTGTTGCCAATAATATGGGAAAGGGTCTGGCTCTGTTTGTGATCGGCGAAAAAGACATCGAGGAAGGAATGAACATTCTCGGCGCACATATTGATTCCCCACGTATGGATTTAAAACAGGTACCGTTATATGAAGATACGGAGATGGCACTGTTAGATACGCATTATTATGGAGGTGTGAAGAAATACCAGTGGGTGACACTTCCACTTGCACTGCACGGTGTAATCTGTAAAAAAGACGGCACAACGGTTACGGTCAATATCGGAGAAAAACCGGAAGATCCTGTTTTTGGCGTGAGTGATCTGCTGATTCATTTAGCGGGAGAACAGATGGAGAAAAAGGCATCCAAGGTGATCGAAGGAGAAAACCTTGATCTGCTTGTCGGAAGTATTCCGGCAGCAAGTGATGATGAAAAAGAGAAAAAAGAGATGAAAGACCGCGTAAAGGCAAATATTTTAAATATTCTGTCCAAAGAGTACGGTGTGGACGAGGAAGATTTTCTGTCTGCGGAGATTGAAGTTGTCCCGGCAGGGGCTGCCAGAGATTACGGCTTTGACCGCAGCATGATCATGGGATACGGACATGACGACAGAGTGTGTGCTTATCCGTCTTTTGCGGCAATGCTTGAGATTGAAAAGCCACAGCATACCAGCGTATGTCTTCTGGTAGACAAAGAGGAGATCGGAAGTGTCGGTGCATCCGGCATGCAGTCCCATTTCTTTGAGGACAGTGTGGCAGAGATCATCAATCTGCTTGGGGAATACAGCGAATTGAAAGTGCGCAGAGCGCTGCATAATTCCAGAGTGCTTTCTTCCGATGTATCTGCGGCATTTGATCCGAATTATCCGTCTGTGATGGAAAAACGTAACTGTGCTTACTTTGGAAAGGGACTTGTCCTGAACAAATATACAGGAGCCAGAGGAAAATCAGGTTCCAATGATGCAAATGCAGAGTATATTGCAAGACTGCGCAGAATTTTTGATGATAATGATGTATCGTTCCAGACATCAGAACTTGGAAAAGTAGATCAGGGAGGCGGCGGAACCATCGCATATATTCTTGCAAATTATGGCATGAATGTTATTGACAGCGGAGTTGCCGTACTGAATATGCATGCACCATGGGAAATCATCAGCAAAGTGGATCTGTATGAGGCATTGCACGGCTATGTGGCTTTCCTGAAGGAGGCATAATGGATCAGTGGCTTGAAGAAATCAGGGCGGCATTGCCTGAGCTGGTCGTATATCAGCAGGAACCGATGAAAAAACACACGACATTTCGCGTGGGAGGTCCTGCGGATCTTTACGTGTGTCCAAAGAAACAGGAACTTCCGGTAATTCTTGGCCTGGCTAAAAAGAAAGGGCTTGCAGTGACCGTGATCGGAAACGGAAGTAATCTTCTGGTTGGAGACAAAGGAATCCGTGGACTTGTTATTGAAGTCGGGGCACAGATGAATGCGGTGGAAGTGCAGGGAAATATCTTGCGTGCGCAGGCAGGTGCCCTGCTTTCCCAGGTGGCTGCAAAAGCGGCAGCTGCCGGTCTGGGCGGCATGGAATTTGCTGCCGGAATTCCGGGAAGCATGGGCGGTGCAGTGACCATGAATGCGGGTGCCTATGGCGGAGAAATGAAAGATGTCATCCGGCAGGTGACAGTGCTTACCCCAGAGTGTGAGCAAAAGGTACTCTCACGGGAGGAACTGGATCTGTCCTACCGGCACAGCTGTATTCCCAAGAATCATTTTCTGGTACTGGAGGCAGAGTTGTCCCTGACGCCGGCACCGGAGCAGGAGATCCGTGCAAAGATGGCAGAACTCAGGGAAAAACGTGTGGAGAAGCAGCCGCTGGAGTATCCAAGTGCAGGCAGTACGTTTAAGCGTCCGGAAGGCTATTTTGCAGGAAAACTGATTATGGATGCCGGGCTGAGAGGCTATGCAGTGGGGGATGCCCAGGTTTCCGAAAAACACTGCGGATTTGTGATAAACAGAGGAAATGCCACCGCAGCAGAGATTTTGCAGCTGATGAAAGATGTACAGGAACGTGTGAAAAAACAGTCTGGTGTGACACTTGAACCGGAAGTGAAAATGATAGGAGAGTTCTAGATGAGATTTGTAATTGTGACGGGCATGTCAGGAGCCGGAAAAAGTACAGCAATGAAAATGATGGAAGATATGGGATTCTTTTGTATCGATAATCTTCCGATTCCGCTTCTGGATAAACTTGTGGATTTTGCAACAAATTTTGATACGCAGATGAAAAATGTGGCGATCGGAATTGATGCGCGGAGCGGTGAAAATCTGGATAAAGTGCAGGATATGCTGGAAATTTTAAAAAGTAAGGATGTCCAGTATGAAGTGCTGTTTCTGGATGCAGAGGATGCGGTTCTTGTAAAACGCTATAAAGAGACCCGAAGAAGCCATCCGCTGGCACAGGGAGAGCGTGTGGATAAGGGAATCATGCGGGAACGTCAGAAAATGGAATTTCTGAAAAAAGAAGCGGATTATATTATCGACACCAGCCGTCTGCTTACGAGAGAATTAAAAACAGAACTGGAAAAGATCTTTGTGCAGGATGAAGAATTTAACAGTATGTATGTTACTATCCTTTCTTTTGGATTCAAGTATGGAATTCCGGCAGATTCTGATATCGTCATGGATGTGCGGTTTCTGCCAAATCCGTATTATGTGGAAGAACTTCGTCCAAAGACAGGAAATGATGTGGAAATCCAGCAGTATGTCATGAAATATGATGAGGCAAAGATCTTTTTAAACAAGCTGGAAGATATGGTGACATTTCTGATTCCGCACTATATTTCCGAGGGCAAGAATCAGCTGGTAATTTCCATCGGATGCACCGGAGGAAAACATCGTTCCGTCACACTTGCAAATGAATTGTACAAGCGTCTGAGTCAGAAAAAAAACCGGGAATACGGATTGAAAATTGAACATCGTGATATCGGGAAAGATGCGCTGAGAGGAAAATAGGATGTCGTTTTCGAGTGAAGTAAAAGAGGAACTGGCAAAACAGTTCGGACGGAGCAGACATTGCCAGATCGCAGAACTGGCAGGAATACTGGAACTGGAAGGCATGCTGGATGAAGAGGGAAAGCTTGTAGTTTCCAACGAAAATTCTTTGCTGCAGACAAAATATGGTCTGCTGTTGCAAAAAATATTTGGAGAGAAACAGGAGGTTTTACAGATCATGCAGACACTGCACTGGGATCAGGAACCGTACCGGTCCCGGAAAATAAATCACCGGAGAGCGGATGGGATGCTGGTGCAGCAGACATGCTGTAAGAGAGCATTTATCCGTGGAGCATTTATGGCAGCGGGATCGATCAGTGATCCGAATAAATCCTATCATTTTGAAATTGTCTGCCATACGCTTGAACAGGCACAGCAGCTGAAAGAACTGATGGAATTTTTTGAGGCGGAGCCTAAGATTGTAGAACGCAAAGAGCGTATGGTGGTTTACCTGAAAGAAGGTTCACAGATTGTGGATCTGCTGAATGTCATGGAAGCTTATGTATCTTTGATGAATCTGGAAAATGTAAGAATTTTAAAGGAGATGCGCAATTCTGTTAACCGCAAGGTAAACTGTGAGACTGCAAATATCAACAAAACGGTGAATGCAGCAGTGAAACAAATGGAAGATATCAAGAGGATCCGGGATACCATAGGGTTTGACAACATTCCAGAACCGCTGGCGGAGATTGCACAGGCACGTCTGGATTATCCCGAGGCAACTTTAAAGGAACTGGGAACTTATCTTGATCCACCGGTCGGAAAATCGGGAGTGAATCACAGATTACGGAAACTTGCCGCAATTGCAGAAAATCTTATATAAAGGGGAACTACGTATGAGCCAGAAGCTATTATTTATTTTTAATCCGCATGCAGGAAAAGGACAGATTAAAAATCATCTTGTAGATATTGTGGACATGATGGTGAAGGCAGGATTTGACGTGACAATTTATACCACACAGGCACAGGCAGATGCAACGCGCAAGGTGGTGGAAGAGGGTGCGGGATATGATCGTATTGTCTGCAGCGGAGGTGACGGAACACTTGATGAAGTGATGACCGGGCTGATGCAGGCGAAGCTGCATATTCCGATTGGATATATTCCGGCCGGAAGTACAAACGACTTTGCCAATTCTCTCGGAATCCCGAAGGAGATGCTAAAGGCAGCGGAGCGGGCGGTTGGACAAAACAGATTTCCATGCGATATCGGAGATTTCAATTCGGATACCTTTGTCTATGTAGCAGCGTTTGGTCTGTTTACAGAGGTTTCCTATAAGACATCCCAGCAGCTGAAAAATATTTTCGGGCACGTGGCGTATATTATGGAGGGTGTCAAACAGCTTCGGGACATTCCATCGTTCCGTATGCAGGTGGAATATGACGGAAAAGTGTTTCAGGATGAATTTATATACGGAATGGTTACCAATTCCGTTTCTGTCGGGGGCTTTAAGGGAATGACCGGAAATGATGTAAAACTTGATGACGGTCTGTTTGAAGTGACTTTGATCCGCAATCCGAAGAATCCGATTGAGCTGAATGAAATCCTTGCCTGCCTGACAAATATGATTGATGATTCGGATCTGATTTATTCGTTTAAAACCGATGCCGTACATATTACGGCGAAGGAAGAAGTACCGTGGACACTCGATGGTGAATTCGGTGGAGCACACCGGAAAGTAGTCATCCGAAATTTGAAGCAGAGAGTTGAAATATTTTGTTAAAAAATTAACTTTATTTTTTGGGAAAAGTGTACTATAATCTAGGTAACTTATGATTAGGAGGAAATACAAATGTTAGTATCTGCAACAGAAATGCTGAAAAAAGCAAAAGCAGGCCACTATGCAGTTGGTCAGTTCAATATCAATAACCTGGAGTGGACAAAGTCCATTCTTCTTACCGCACAGGAATTAAAGAGCCCTGTAATCCTTGGTGTATCTGAGGGTGCTGGTAAGTACATGACCGGTTTCAAGACC
>OGXH01002958.1_pt1 | contig 11367 bp, 12 predicted proteins | sample 1576241 | NCBI WGS metagenome assembly OGXH01 (sample SAMEA3541529, study PRJEB24748) | human gut metagenome | biome: human gut; feature: human-associated habitat; material: faeces | place: China | collected 2012
GAATAGTCTGTTGGAATTTTAAATTTTTTCACATTTTCCGCAATTACTGCAACCGTTGCATATCAAGCGACTGCCGCATTTGTTGCAGTTCTCTCTGAAATGCGGAACATAGAGTTCATCTTTTGACATCGGAATGCCGAATCTGTCTGTCAGATTCCATTCAATCGGCTTGCCAACATAGTTCATTCCTGATTTGTAAGCCATTTCGCTTTGAACCTGCTTTGACGGAATATGATACTTTCTGCCGTCTTTAATAAAAATACTGCCCGTTTCGATAAAACAGAATGTGATATCGTGGGCGACACATTCGCTTCTCAATGACTTTACCCAATCAAATGAACACGGTCTTGCACCGTCATAATTTTCACCGCCGCAAATAACCTGTTCAAGATTGATTTTATTAAGGTGCTTTTCAATGCTGACAGCGCCTATGAACGGTGCGCACATTATTCCCTTGTGTTTGAACGGCAGTTCTGCAAGAATCGGAATTCGTTCGTCTGCTCTGCGTTGATTTTCACACGATACATTCATCATCACATTTTCCCAACCGTCACTCCAGCTGTCGGGCAGACATTTTTCAATTCTTTCGGGACGCTTTGTCAGCAGAAAAAATTTAACATCGGGGCGTTGGCGGATTATCTCCCACGCTTCATCTCGCCACTCGTCAGCCTCTTCAAGAAAGAAGTCGGATGTCATACACACCCGAATCAGTTCACCGCTCTGAACCTTGTAGGATTTGTTCTTGTTCATCTGTAACGGATAGGAAAATCCCGATTTTGTACGGTAAATATCCGCTCCGTTTTTATCTCTCATTTTGTCGAGAAAGTACATATAGCAGTGCTGACACCCCTCACTGCACTTTCTGCATCCGTGCCAAGGATTCCATATATCGTGCAAAAAATCACCTCCAACTATCCAGTGTTTAAATTATACAATCAAAATTCAACTATATCAAGTCCGCAAAAAAAACAGCCGATGTTAATAAAACACCGACTGTCGTATAAGATTGTTAAGCTTTAAATTTCAAAAGCGGCGCTTACCTTTTTGAATTCTCTTTTTCTGATGATGAAGTAGGCAATCAAAACGGATGTGCCTGTGATAAGCCATGAAACGGGGTAAACCATAAGGAGCATATCATAGGTGTGGAATGCCTTGAATACTGTGAAGAGCCAGATGATTCTGAACACAACGGAACCGAAGATTGTGAGGATTGCAGGGAGGAGTGAATGTCCGATTCCTCTGAGCGCACCGCCGCTGATTTCGTATGAACCTGTCATAAGCTCAAGGAGCATAACAATCGCCATTCTGATGATTGCGTACTTGATAACGGTGGGGTCGGTTGTGAAGAAGGTGATGAAAAATCCGCTTCCGAGCATGAATATAACGCTCACACAGCCTGTGAAAATACAGCTGAAAAGCATACAAAGCCTAAACACCTTTTTGCATCTGTCAAACTGAAGTGCGCCGTAGTTCTGACTTGTGAATGTAACGGCTGTCTGGCTGAACGCACATACTATATAGTATGTAATGTATTCAAAGTTGAGTTCAGCCGATGAGCCTGCAACCGCCTGTGAACCGAAGCCGTTTACGGCTGTCTGAATGAATACATTTGAAATTGAGAAAACCATACCCTGAATACCTGCAGGAGCACCGATTTTCAAAATCATAATGAGATGTTCTTTCTTGAATGAAAGTTTTTTTGGATTGACTCTGATTGACTCGTCTTCGTTTCTGATGAGGAACATCATAACAAGTCCGGCGCTTATGCCGTCGGCAATTACTGTTGCAATGCCGACTCCTGCAACGCTCATATCGCAGACGATTACAAAGAAGAGGTTCAAAAGAACATTTACAATACCTGAAATTACAAGACAGTAGAGCGGACGGCTTGTGTCGCCGACACTTCTCAAAATTGCCGAACCAAAGTTGTAGAGCATTACAAACGGCATACCCATAAAGTAAATTCTCAGGTATGTTGCCGCAAGGTCAATTACATCATCCGGTGTGTTCATCAGCCTTAACAGCGGTGCTGCAATAATCTGACCGAGTATCAGAAGAAGAAATCCGCATATAAGTGAAAGTGTTATTACCGTGTGAACAGCTTCCGAAACTTTTTTACGGTCATTTTGACCGATATACCTTGCAATCAAAACATTTGCGCCGACCGAAAGTCCCGTGAATAACAGCACAAGCATATTGATGAGCGGACCGTTGCTTCCGACTGCGGCAAGTGCCTGACTGCTTGAAAATCTGCCGACCACCGCAACATCGGTTGAGTTGAAAAGCTGCTGTAAAATACTGCATCCTGCAAGCGGAAGTGTGAAAAGAAGAATTTTCTTTCCGAGCGGACCTTCCAGCATATTTATCTGGTGTGAGCGCTGTCGCTTTTCTTTTACAGTATTCTGACCTTTGTTTCTTTTAAACAGACTTGCAAACGCAAGTGAGGGCATTTTTTTGACTTTCCCCATTAATTTCTAACCTCTTCAATCACATAATCTTTGCAAACAATACTATTCTTTTCCGTTTTCCACAATTATTGTAATCCTGTTGCCCAAAATAAACAAGCAAAATACCTTATAAACATAAAGTTTACTTTGCTCACAATTTTAGTTACAATAACTACCTCGTCAAAATTCTTCTTTTTATGCCTTTATAATATGGTAAAAACTGCTTTTCTGCATATTTTTATACTGTTTTTTCTCAATAAGCAAGGCTCTTAATTTGTTCGCAATTTGTGCCTCTTCAACAAAAGTAAAATTGCTGTCTTGTAAGCATTGACGAAAAAATTTTTTAACTTACAAATAAATGATTTTAAAATTGGTGTATATGCCGACTAAATTATAATGATACAATTATGATACAGGCTTAATATAATATATGTTTAAAGGGATAAGCGAACAGGAGTGAATGTTATGAAGAAAAAGATTGCCGTAATTGTGGTTGCAATTGTTTTATGCGTTGCCGCCGCAGTATTTGCCGTGCCGAAAATCAGTTTCTATGCGTGTGAGCCTACCGTGTATTTTGATGTTGAGTACTGCGACAAGGTTGACGCTAAGATGTCTGCCGAAGATGCCGAAACCGTGAAGAAAATGTTTGAGGGCAAATCCGCATATTTTGATTCACCGTCTTGCGGTTTTTCCGAAAAGGCATCAATAAGAATAGGCTGTAATACATATATGCCTGCGTGTGACGGTGATGAAACAGTCAAGCACGGATTTATGTATTTTAGCCTTTCAAAAAGCGAAAATAACGAACTTCGCAAGATTATGAAAAAGTACGGAGCAGATACGAGAAAAGCCATCTAAAACCGTTGACAGACACATTTCCGTGTGTTAAACTTTTTTCAAAAAATATACGGAGGTGTTTTTATGAAAAACTACAACTGGGCAACACTCGGTTGCGGAGTTATCGCAAATGAGCTTGCAGTCGCACTCAAAAGCAGAGGACAGAAGCTTTATTCCGTTGCAAACCGTACCCATGAAAAGGCGGTTGCGTTTGCCGAAAAGTACGGCATTGAAAAGGTTTACAACGATATTGACGATCTGTTTAAAGACGAAAATGTTGACATAATTTACATTTCCACACCGCACAACACGCATATAAAATATCTTCGCAAGGCTCTTGCGGCAGGAAAGCATGTTTTGTGCGAAAAGTCGATAACGCTCAATTCAGATGAACTTGACGAGGCAATCTCTCTTGCAGAGAAAAACCATGTTGTGCTTGCAGAGGCAATGACGATTTTCCATATGCCGATTTACAAGGCACTTCTTGAAAAGGTAAATTCAGGTGATCTTGGCGAGCTTAGGCTTATTCAGATGAATTTCGGCAGTTACAAAGAGTACAATATGAACAACCGATTTTTCAACCGCAATCTTGCAGGCGGTGCAATGCTTGACATCGGCGTGTATGCACTTTCGTTTGTTCGTATGTTTATGAGCTCATGCCCGAACGATGTGTTGTCGCAGGTTAAATATGCCGAAACAGGCGTTGACGAACAAGCGAGTATTCTTTTAAAGAATAAAGAGGAGGAAATGGCAACTGTCATTCTTTCCCTTCACGCAAAACAGCCAAAGCGTGGCACAATCTCGTTTGACAAGGGTTATGTTGAAATCTTTGAATATCCCAGAGGCATGGAGGCAAAGATTACATACACGGTTGACGGCCATTGTGAAACAATCTCGGCAGGTCAGACAAAGGACGCTTTGCTTTATGAGGTTGAAGATATGGAAAAGGCGATAGAGGGCGACACGGCTCTTATGCACCTTGACTACACAAAGGATGTTATGAAAATTATGACCGACATCCGCAAAAGCTGGGGAATGAAATATCCCGAAGAAGAGTAAGTTTTTTGAATTTAATTTGATACTAAACACAAAACTCCACCGTGAAATGCGGTGGAGTTTCCTTTATATATTTGATTAAATCAGAATTAGTAGTTTTCTGCGTGGATTTCAAAATAGCTTTGTGGGTGGTTGCAGACGGGGCAAACCTCGGGAGCCTCTTTGCCTACAACAATGTGACCGCAGTTACGGCATTCCCAAACCTTGATTTCGCTCCTTTTGAAAACTTCTGCAGTTTCAACATTGCGGAGTAATGCACGGTATCTTTCTTCGTGGTGCTTTTCAATTGCGGCAACAAGGCGGAACTTGTGTGCAAGCTCTGTAAAGCCTTCTTCCTCGGCAGTTTTAGCGAAATCTTCGTACATATCTGTCCACTCGTAGTTTTCGCCCTCGGCAGCGGCAAGAAGATTTTCTGCGGTGTCGCCGATTCCGTTAAGCTCCTTGAACCACATTTTTGCGTGTTCCTTCTCGTTGTTTGCCGTTTTTAAGAAAAGGTCCGCAATCTGCTCAAAGCCCTGCTTTTTGGCAACAGATGCAAAATATGTGTATTTGTTACGAGCCTGCGATTCGCCTGCAAAAGCAGCCTCAAGGTTCTTTTCTGTCTGTGTTCCCGAATACTTTGTTGTTTTAGCCATAATATTTCCTCCGTTAAATTAATTTTTTGAAATTTGAAAATACACAATACGCCTTTGTGTATTTACTTTTTGAATAAAATAATAACTATTACTGATTTAATATTACTATACCTTTTTTATATAGATTTGTCAATAGATTTACGCAAAAAAATATTTCTTTTTTAGGATAGGCATATTTCATTTGAAAATACCTATCCGTTATTTTATGCCTGTTTTTTCGATTTTATTACTATTTTTGCGAAAAATATTGCTTGTGTATTGTTGCAATTTGCTAAAGTGTTGGATGTGTAAAAATTTTACCTTGACTTTTCACCCTGTACAGTATAAAATAGTTTTCAAAGAAACGCATAGTAAATTGATAGGAATTGTAGGTTAAACAAAATGACCTCAAAAATCCAAAAGGTGACGCTTATGAAAAACATTTACAATCTGAAGAAAATACGAATGTGTACCTCATTTGGAGGCAAGCCGTACTGTTGTATGTAATTGCCTGTCAGAATCTAAAATCAAATTAATTTAAAGTGAGGTAATCAAAATGAAAAATTTAAGAACAAAAGTATTATCGGCAGTATTGGCAGTTTCAGTATTGGGTGCATCAGCGGTTGCTTTTACAGGATGCGGAAAAAAAGATACAACAAACGATTCAAAAGTAACATTAACAAATGTTTCGTATGACCCTACACGAGAGCTTTACGAATCATATAACAAAATCTTTGCGAAGCATTGGAAAGAAGAAACAGGACAGGATGTTGAAGTTACCCAGTCCCACGGCGGTTCGGGCAAACAGGCTCTTGAGGTTGCAAACGGTCTTGAGGCGGATGTTGTAACACTCGCACTTGAATACGATGTAAACGCAATTCGTGACGCAGGTCTGATTGAGGACGGTTGGGTAAATGAGTTTGACAATGACTCTTCACCATACACTTCAACAATTGTATTCCTTGTTCGCAAAGGTAATCCGAAAAATATCAGGGATTGGGACGATGTTGCAAAAGACGGTGTGGGCGTTATCACTCCAAACCCGAAAACTTCGGGCGGTGCAAGATGGAACTACCTTGCCGCTTGGGCATATGCAGACAAAAAATATAACGGTGATGAGGCAAAAATCGAAGATTTCATTAAAAAGCTTTATCAAAATGTGCTTGTGCTTGACTCAGGCGCAAGAGGTGCAACGACTTCATTTGTAGAAAACGGACAGGGCGATGTTCTTCTTGCTTGGGAGAATGAGGCGTATCTTTCAATCAAGGACAATCCCGATGAGTACGAAATCGTTACTCCGAGCGTCAGCATTCTTGCACAGCCGTCTGTTACTGTTGTTGATGAAGTGGTTGACCAAAGAGGCACTCGAAAGGTTGCAACAGAGTATTTAAGTTATCTTTACAGCGATGAGGCTCAGCGTATTGCAGGCGATAACTATTACCGCCCTTATAATAAGGAAATTTTGAAGGAATACTCCGATGTGTTCGACCTCAATATTAATCTTGTAACAATCAACGATTTCGGCGGTTGGGACGAGGCTCAGAAAAAGCACTTTGCAGACGGCGGTATCTTCGATAAGATTTACGAGAAAAAATAAAACCGATTAAAAATGACATCAGGCAGTTTATAGGCAATTCTGTCTGGTGTCGGATGATGTTTTACAGGGGAAACAGGTGTGATGATGGTTCAGGCAAAAAAGTCAAAAAAAGTAAAAAGAGTAATACCGGGCTTCGGTCTTTCTTTGGGTGTAACAATTACATTATTAAGCCTTGTTGTGCTTATTCCTCTTGCCGCTCTCGTTATTTATACGGCACAGATGAGCCCCTCTGAGTTTTGGGAGGCAATCACCCGTGAAAGAGTGCTTGCAAGCTACAAGGTTAGTTTTATAACCGCATTTATTGCATCTCTCATCAATGCCGTTATGGGTGTAATTCTTGCGTGGGTGCTTGTTCGTTACAAATTCCCGGGCAAAAGAATTCTTGACGGTATGATTGAGCTTCCGTTTGCACTTCCGACAGCGGTTGCCGGCATTGCACTTACTTCTTTGACTGCCGACACAGGTCTTATCGGTGGTTTTTTTGCAAAATTCGGCATAAGCATTGCTTACACAAGAGTTGGTATTACGGTTGCACTTGTATTCGTGGGAATACCTTTTGTAACAAGAGCAGTTCAGCCTGTTCTTGAAAAGCTTGATCCTGTTTATGAAGAGGCGGCAGGAGTTATGGGTGCCGGCAGATTCAGAATTTTCAGAAAAATTATTCTTCCTGAAATTCTTCCCTCGGTTCTCACAGGCTTTGGTCTTGCATTCGGAAGATGTCTTGGTGAGTACGGTTCGGTTGTTTTTATTGCAGGCAACAAGCCGTTTGAAACAGAAATCACTCCGCTTATCATTATGTCGGAGCTGCAGGAATATGACTACAAAAGTGCAACGGCAATCGCACTTGTAATGCTTGCCGCATCTTTTTTGATTTTGTTCCTTGTAAATATGGTTCAGCACAGAAATGCAAAAATTCTGAAAGGAGGAAGATAAAATGTACGAAGAAACAAAGCGTTCAAAGGTTGTAAAGTACATACTCATAGGCATTGCGCTTTTATTTGTATTCGTAATGCTCGTTCTTCCTCTTGTTACGGTAATCTGCGAGGCTTTCAAAAGCGGTGCAGAGGTGTTCTGGCAGCGCGGGATGCGGGCCGTTCTGATGCATAAGCATGGTACGAATGAATCATTCGCTGATTGAAAACCAGTCTTACTCGATTGGGCTGGTAAGGTCCTTCGAGCCCTCGACACGACCCTCGAGATACTTCCAGTAGTTATCAACATCGTTCTGGATCTCTTCGAGGATGTGCTCGTTGCCGGGCTTGAAGAGGTGCTTGAAGCGACCCTGAGGCTTCAGGAATTCCGTGACCGGAATGAGGTTCTTCTCACGAACCGGAGTGAGCTTCCAAACGCCATTCTCAACCTCGAACAGCGGCCAGAACTTGGAGTTCACTGCCAAACGGCAAATCTCAGCCGTGTCGCCCGAGCCAATACGCCAACCGCGAGGGCAGGGAGCGAGGATGTTCAGGAATGCCGGACCGTCAACCGCAATAGCCTTCTCAGCCTTGTTGACCAGGTCGCGCCAGTTGCCAACCGTTGCCTGAGCAACGTAAGGTACACCGTGAGCAGCGATGATAGAGGTGAGGTCCTTGCGAACCTGCGTCTTGCCCTGCTCGACCTTGCCAACCTCAGAGGTGGTTGCCCATGCGCCCTTCGGCGTTGCAGACGAACGCTGGATACCAGTGTTCATGTACGCGCCGTTGTCGTAGCAGACATACACGACATCCTGGCCGCGCTCCATCGCGCCAGACAAAGACTGAAGACCGATGTCGTACGTACCACCGTCACCACCGAACGCAACGAACTTGATCTTGCGATCAGCCGGGATCTTGCCCGCGCGCTGGAGGCCCTTGTAAGCAGCCTCGACACCAGAGATGGTAGCGCCAGCATTCGCGAACGCATTGTGAATAAACGGAACGTTCCATGCGTTATCAGGGAAGATGGTGGTGGAAACTTCCAAACAACCCGTAGCGCTTGCGCACACTACGTCGTAATCGTTAGAGCCCATGAGCACCTGGCGAACCGCCATGGATGCGCCGCAACCGCCGCAAAGACGATGACCTGGAGCCAACTCATCGGGGCGAGCAGATAATTCTTTGATATTAGCCATTTTGTGCCCCTTTCTTATTCTTCGACACCCAGGTAAGTAAGCGAGCTGTTGCCGCCCTGCTCAAGCTCGGTATAAACCTGCTTGATCTGGTCGAGCGTGATATCAGCACCGCCAAGACCTGCGATGTAATCAGAAACTGGAATGTTCAAGCCTGCACGATAGAGCGCGTTGCGCACCTCAAGTGCAAGCGGAGCAGACGGCGAACCGAAGGAATCGCTACGGTCGATGACCGCGATGCCCTTTGCGTTCTTGCATGCCTCTGCGATCTGCTTCTCGGGGAACGGACGGAAGACGCGCGGACGAACAACGCCGACCTTCTTGCCCTCTTCGCGAAGCTTACGTGCCTCGAAGCGAACGTTACCCGCATTGGAGCCCAAGCAAACCACGATGTAGTCTGCATCTTCGCAACCCCAAGCATCAACGAGATCGAACGGACGACCCGTGATCTCTGCCCACTCCTTGCCATGCTTTTCAATGATGTCGATCGAATTGGTGATGACATTGCGTTCGATGCGCTTCATCTTCATGTAATCAGGACCGAGCGTAGCGAACATGCCATGACCGACCGGATGCTCGGTGTCGAGCAGCGGATAGAGCGGCTTGTATTCGCCCACGAACTTCTCGACCGTTTCGTCGTCTTCCATCACGCACACGTCCATGGCGTGGGTGGTGACGAAGCCATCGAGCGAGGTGATGACCGGAAGCAGCACGTTAGGATCTTCAGCAACGCGGAATGCGATTACCGTGTTGTCATATGCTTCCTGAGCGGTCTCAGCGAAGAACATGATCCAACCTGCATCGCGAGCACCCATAACGTCGGAATGATCGCCATGGATGTTGATAGGAGCAGAGATGGCGCGGTTCGCGTTAGCCATGACGATAGGGCAACGCATACCGGAAGCGATGTGGAGTTCCTCCCACATGTAGGCCAGACCCTGAGAGCTGGTTGCGGTTGCAACACGTGCACCTGCAGCAGAAGCGCCGATGCAAGCAGAGAGTGCTGAATGCTCAGATTCGACCGGAACATATTCAGTGTGAACGCGGCCATCTGCTACGAATTTATCGTACGTTTCGACGATGGTGGTCTGAGGAGTAATAGGATAGGCTGCCATAACATCTGGCTTTGCCTGGCGGATAGCCTCAGCGACCATCTGATTGCCGGTAGCGGAGAATGGTTTCTTTTCAGCCATGGTTTACTCCCCTTCCTTCTCTTGAGCCTGAGCTTCTGCCTCAGAGATGAGCGTGAGCGCATCGAACTTGCATTCGTTCACGCAAACGCCGCAGCCCTTGCAGTGGAACAGGTCGATGCCGGTCATTTCGCCATCTTTGACTTCGATGGATGAATCTGGGCAGTAGACCCAGCAGAGCATGCAGTTGGTGCAAGCCTCGCTATCCCAGATCGGACGCATGGAGCGCCAGCCACCGGTGTAGCAGTTGACCGAAGTGCCAGGGTTCGGGCAGACATAGCCTTCGGGATAATCAGAGAGCTTCCAGTTATCGAAGCCATCGTAGTCGAATCCAGCGGTGCCGCTGTAAGAGATCTGCTCTGCCATTATTCCTGCACCTCCTCATATGCGCGATCGGCGGACTCGAGGTTCGCGTCGATCATCTCTTGGCTGAATTTCTTGCCGAACGTGATGACGAGACGCTCTTTCACGAGGTCGATCGGGAACAAGCCAGCAACCTTAGCGAGCGCGCCAACGATAGGAGTGTTCGGCATGTCCTTCTTGATGGTTGCCAGTGCGATGCCGGTTGCATCGACGGTAGCAACACGCATGGAAGCAGGAGCGTTCACTGCAGCGCGCGCTTCTGCGGGGGTCATGGTGGTGTTGAAGATGATAATGCCGTCTTCAGGCATACCTTCCGTTACATTGGTCGAAGCGAGCAACGTATCGTCCAAGACGATGACGATGTCCGGGTTCAAGATGTTGTTGTGGACTTCAATGGGCTCGCTCGACACGCGGTACGACGGATCCATCTGCAGAACTTCCATTGCTTTTTCCAGTTCTTTCCGGAACTCAAACAGACGCATCCGTTTGCCGGTCTTTAACTCGACGGCGCTGCGGATAAAAGAGCTTAAGGTTACGCCAGGCACCTCAAGCGGATTCTGAAACGAGAGAAACAGTCCCATTTTGGCGCGTTCATTGACCGGCTCTTCTGTGATGTTCTTTCCCTGGAACCAGATTTCGCCGCGTGTCACGTTATATTTCGGATTGCCGAGCAGCGTATTGCCAAGCGTCGACTTTCCGGTACCATTCGGTCCAAGCAGCACATGCGTCTCCCCTTTTCCAATCGTAAGATTGACGCCGTGCAGGATCTCTTTTTCTTCTACATTTACCGTTAAATCTTTCACTGTTAAAAGATTTTTTCCCATATTGATATCCTCCTTATTTTGCTTCGAGGTTAAAATCTCTGTTTTCGCCTCCGATTGTAGACCTTTTTTCCGAGTATTTCAATCGGATTTATATATTTGAAAAATTTTATCAAAAAACGCACCTGCCGCCGGATTTTTTTTCCGCACGACAGGCGCGTTTTCTATCAACATCGTTTCAGCCGATTCCACCCAGCACGATTCCGAGAATCAGAACCAGCACACAGATCGGCACGTAGATATATTTGCAGATCGGATAATACAGATCCGTGAATTTGCTGCTTCTTCCCTTGTCTACCTGGCTTGAAAAGCTCAACTCTCGGAGCATTTGAGCAAAC
>OGXH01002962.1_pt1 | contig 11349 bp, 9 predicted proteins | sample 1576241 | NCBI WGS metagenome assembly OGXH01 (sample SAMEA3541529, study PRJEB24748) | human gut metagenome | biome: human gut; feature: human-associated habitat; material: faeces | place: China | collected 2012
CGGTTGCAGGGACTTCGCCGACGACGAGACGCAGTTGCGCGAGATGATGCGCAATGCGCTTTCCCTCTCCCCGGTGCATCAGGTGCTGATCGAGAAGAGCATCAAGGGGTATAAGGAGATCGAATACGAGGTGATCCGCGACCACAACGATACGGCCATTGCGATCTGCAATATGGAAAACATCGATCCGGTCGGCGTCCATACGGGCGACTCGATCGTGGTGGCTCCGAGCCAGACGCTGACCAACAAGGAGTATCAGTTGCTGCGCGACAGCGCCCTGCGGCTGATCCGTGCCCTGAAGATCGAAGGCGGCTGCAACGTGCAGTTCGCGCTCGATCCCCTCTCGTTCAACTACTACCTGATCGAGGTCAATCCCCGCGTGTCGCGGTCGTCGGCTCTGGCGTCGAAGGCCAGCGGCTATCCGATCGCCCGCGTCAGCGCCAAGATCGCCGTGGGCCTTACGCTCGACGAGATCCGCATCGCCAATACGCCGGCCAGCTTCGAACCGGCTCTCGACTATGTGGTTACCAAGATCGCCCGCTTCCCGTTCGACAAGTTCAGCGACGCTTCGAACCAGCTCGGAACCCAGATGAAGGCGACGGGCGAGGTGATGTCCGTGGGCCGCACGATGGAGGAGAGCCTCCTGAAGGCGGTGCGCTCGCTCGAAACGGGGGTCTGCCATATCTACCATAAGAAATTCGACGACTGGACGGTCGATCGGATGCTCTCCTATATCAAGGAGGGAACGGACGACCGTCTTTACGCCATCGCCGAGCTGATCCGCCGGGGCGTCGAGCTGGCGCTGATCTACAACAGCACCAAAATCGACATGTTCTTCCTCGAGAAGTTTAAGAACATCGTCGAGTTCGAAAAGGTCGTAGCGGCCAATCCCCGCGACATCGAAACGTTGCGCGACGCCAAACGCATGGGTTTTAGCGACAAGTTCATCGGTCAGTTGTGGGGCATGAGCCAGAAGGAGATGTTCCTGCTGCGGCGCGAGCACAATATTTTCCCGGTTTATAAGATGATCGATACCTGCGCGAGCGAGTTCTCCTCCTATGTGCCGTATTTCTATTCCACTTACGAGCAGGAGAACGAGTCGATCGTGAGCGAACGCGAGAAGATCGTGGTGCTCGGGTCGGGACCGATCCGCATCGGGCAGGGCGTCGAGTTCGACTATTCGACCGTGCATGCCATCTGGTCGATCCGCGCCGCCGGGTACGAGGCGATCATCATCAATAACAATCCCGAAACCGTTTCGACGGACTATACCACCAGCGACAAGCTCTATTTCGAGCCGCTGACCGTAGAGGACGTGATGAACGTTATTACGCTCGAAAAACCGAAAGGGATCGTCGTGTCGCTCGGCGGCCAGACGGCGATCAACCTCGCTGAGCCGCTGCACGAACTGGGTGTGCCGATCATCGGTACGGGTGTCGAGGCGATACGGAATGCCGAAGACCGGGGTTGTTTCGAGAAGATCATGGAGGAGTTGGGAATACCCCAGCCTGAGGCCGAGGCCGTGACCGATATCGAAGCCGGTGTGCGAGCCGCCGAACGGATCGGCTACCCGGTGCTGGTGCGCCCGAGCTACGTGCTGGGCGGCCGGGCCATGCAGATCGTTTCGAACGAGGAGCGTTTGCGCCACTATCTCCAGACGGCGGTCGAAGTCAATGAGGACAGCCCTGTGCTGGTCGATCGTTATATTATGGGCCGCGAACTGGAGGTGGACGCCATCTGTGATGGCAAGGATGTCTTCATTCCCGGTATCATGGAGCACGTCGAGAAGACGGGCATCCACTCCGGCGACTCGATCAGCGTCTATCCGACCTTCAGCGTGAGCCAGAAAGCCAAGGACAAGATCATCGATTATACCGTGCGGCTGGGCCGCCGGATCGGTATCGTCGGTCTGTATAATATCCAATTTATCCTCGACGGGGAAGAGGACGTATATGTGATCGAGGTGAATCCCCGTTCGTCGCGCACCGTGCCGTTCCTTTCGAAAGCGACGGGTGTCCCGATGGCTGACATCGCCACACGGGTCATCCTGGGTCATTCGCTTCGGGAGCAGGGCATTACCGAAGTATATGGCAGGGAGCGCTCCCGCTGGTTCGTCAAGGCCCCGGCCTTCTCGTTCGCCAAGATCCGGGGCATGGAGTCCTACCTCTCGCCCGAGATGAAATCCACGGGCGAGGCGATCGGATACGACAACAAGCTCACCCGGGCGCTCTACAAGGCGCTCCAGTCGTCGGGTATGACCGTCGCCAACTACGGTACGATCTTCCTCACGATCGCCGACAAGGACAAGCAGGATGCGCTGCCGCTGGTACGGCGCTTTTATGACCTGGGTTTCAATATCGAGGCGACGAAGGGCACGGCGGAATTCCTGCGTCAGCATGGTATTCGCACCCGTACGCGCCGCAAGTTGAGCGAAGGCAGTACGGAGATCATCGACTCGCTGCGCCAGGGCCATGTGAGCTATGTCATCAATACGATCGACATCAACCAGCACAACACCCGGCTGGATGGTTACGAGATTCGCCGCACGGCCGTCGAGAACAACGTGACGATCTTCACGGCGCTCGAAACGGTAAAGGTCCTGCTGGATGTATTGGAGGAGATAACCCTGGGTGTTTCGACCATTGATGCCGAATAGTTTTCGATTTCATGCGGCAACTGCGTCACATCCCTCTTTGATTCGAATGGGAAAGACGGATAGTATTCCCCATCTGCTTCAAAGTCACGATGCACCGCATTTGCCGGCCTGAAATCAAAAGCGAGTTTCGTTCAGAGGGCATCTTTCGCACCTCCTCGCAGTCCGCGACAGTCCCATACCAGCGAGTATGCTCTTGCCGTGTCCTGCGTCGGTCGGTGCGAAACCGGCTCCTTTGAAATTAAGACGAAAGCGAAGCACATAGTTTGGAAAAGAAAAAATGTATAAAAAAGGCATATATACTGTTACGGCCAATGAACCGCTGACGCCCTCCGTCTGGCGGATGACGCTCGAAGGGGATACGCAATATCTGACCCGTCCCGGGCAGTTCGTCAATATCGAGGTTGAAGGGCTCTACCTGCGCCGTCCGATTTCGGTGTGCGACTACAACGAGCGGACGCTGACACTGATCTATAAGGTCGTCGGCGAAGGCACGGCCCGGTTGAGTGAAATGAAGACCGGCGAAAAGCTCGACCTGCTGACCGGACTGGGCAACGGGTTCGATCCGGATGCGGAGTGCCGCAGGCCTCTGTTGGTCGGAGGCGGAGTGGGCGTTCCGCCCCTCTACAACCTGGCCAAGAAACTGATTGACAAGGGCAGAAAAGTGACTGTGGTGTTGGGCTTCAATACCGCGTCGGAGGTTTTCTACGAGGAGGAGTTTCGGGCGCTCGGTGCGGAGGTTTTCGTAACGACGGCGGACGGCACGCACGGGATAAAGGGTTTCGTAACGACGGCGATCGCCGAAAAGAAGCCGGATTTTGATTATTTTTACGCCTGCGGCCCGCTGCCGATGCTGCGTGCATTGAGCGATGCGACGGGCGACATACCGGGCGAATTGAGTTTCGAGGAGCGCATGGGCTGCGGCTTCGGCGGCTGCATGGGTTGTTCCTGTCAGACGAAAAACGGGGCCAAACGCATCTGCAAGGAGGGACCCGTACTGAAAAAGGAGGAGATTATATGGTAAACGAACCCAAGAAAAACTTCGATACGTCGGTGACGTTGAGCGGCCTTCGGCTGGATAATCCAGTCGTGCCGGCCAGCGGTACGTTCGGTTACGGCAACGAGTACAAGGATTTTTACGACATCAACATCCTTGGGTCGTTTTCCTTCAAGGGAACTACGCGCGAGGCACGCTTCGGCAACCCCACGCCCCGCATCGCCGAGTGTACGGCGGGGATGATCAATGCCGTCGGGTTGCAGAATCCCGGTATCGATGCGGTGATCGGCGAAGAGCTTCCCCGGCTGAAGACATTCTTCCGCAAGCCGGTGATCGCCAACATCAGCGGTTTTTCGGTCGAGGAATATGCCTATTGCTGCGAGCGGATCGACAAGGAGGAACAGGTCGGTTTGATCGAGGTCAATGTAAGCTGTCCCAATGTGCGGCACGGCGGCATGAGCTTCGGAACGTCGCCCGAAGCGGCGGCCGAGGTAACGCGTGCCGTGAAAGCCGTGACTACCAAGCCGGTCTATATCAAGCTCAGTCCTAACGTGACGGACATCGTGGCGATCGCCCGGGCGTGCGAGCAGGCGGGGGCCGACGGCATCTGTCTGATTAACACGATGCTGGGCATGCGGATCGACGTGAAATGCCGCAAGCCTATCATCGCCAACGTTATGGGCGGATTTTCCGGTGCGGCGATCTTCCCCGTGGCCGTGCGGATGGTTTATCAGGTAGCCCGGGCTTGCCGGATTCCGGTGATGGGTTGCGGTGGCGTGGAAACGGCCCGCGACGTTATCGAAATGATGATGGCCGGGGCGACGGCCGTACAGGTGGGGGCCGCCAACCTGCGGAACCCTTATGCCTGCAAGGAGATCGTCGAGGCATTGCCCCGCGAAATGGAGCGGCTGGGGATCGAACGGCTGTCCGATATTATCGGCATCGTGAAGTAATTTTGTGAAAATTATAAAGAAGCAAGAGATATGACCAACAGAGACGTAATCATCGCCTGCGATTTCAGCAGCGCCGAAGAGACTTTCCGGTTCCTCGATCTGTTTAAGAACGAGGCCCGCAAACCTTTCCTGAAGATCGGCATGGAGCTTTTCTATGCCGAAGGGCCCGAAATCGTGCGTGAGATCAAGCGCCGGGGGCACCGGATTTTCCTTGATCTGAAACTGCACGACATTCCCAATACGGTCAAGAAGGCGATGGCCGTGCTTTCGCGCCTCGACGTGGACATGTGCAACGTGCATGCGGCCGGCACGATCGAGATGATGCGTGCGGCGGTCGAAGGGCTGACCCGTCCCGACGGCACGCGCCCGTTACTGATCGCCGTGACGCAGCTTACTTCGACTTCGGAGGAGCGTATGCAGCGCGAGCTGCTCATTTCGGCTTCGATCAACGATACGATCGTCAAGTATGCGCAGAATACCCGCGAAGCGGGACTGGACGGCGTGGTCTGCTCGCCGCTGGAGGCCGGTATGGTGAAGGCGGCCTGCGGAAAGGAGTTCCTGACCGTTACGCCCGGCGTGCGTTTTGCGGACGGAGAGGTGGCCGATCAGGTGCGGGTCACGACTCCGGCGCGTGCGCGGGAAATCGGCTCGGACTATATCGTGGTTGGGCGTCCCATCACGGCGGCAGCCGATCCCGTGGCGGCCTATCGCCGGTGCGTGGAGGAGTTCGTGAAATAGAGTGTGCGACGGTAGGGAGTATTTCGGGCGGTACGGAAGGAAGGGCTGCTTTGCGGCCCGGATCGAGCGATACGGACGGGATTCGTGTCGTGCGGCAGTTGTCTAAAATGGGTTTGGGAGCGTGGAGTTCGCGGAACTTCGGTCGGCACGGGTGTTGCCGGATCGTGCGAACGGAATGCGCGCCGAATTGCGGCGACCGAAGAGGCCGATTGCCGCGACAGGCAAGAAATAAGTTTTACTCTAAATCAAGAAAGTTATGAAACCGGTTACACTTTTCTATCAGCCCCGGTGCCCCTTCTGCAAGAAGGCGCTGGGTTATCTGGAGGAACTGCAGCGGCAGGAACCGTACAGCCGCATCGAAATCAGGATGATCGACGAACTGGCCGAACCCGAAGTGGCCGACCGTTACGACTACTATTACGTACCGACATTTTACGTCGGGGACAAGAAAGTGCACGAGGGCGGTATTATGCCCGACGAGGTGGAGGCCGTACTCCGTATGGCCCTCGACGAGCGATAGGCGGAAAGCCGTTTTTGCGGAAAAAGGAATGACAATCTAAAGAATGTAGAAATAGTTATGGAAAGAGAAATTGCCAAAGGCCTGCTCTCGATCGGTGCGGTATTCCTGCGCCCCGAGCAGCCGTTTACCTGGGCGAGCGGTATCAAAAGCCCGATTTATTGCGACAACCGGTTGATTCTGACCGCCCCCGAGGTGCGGAAGAAGGTCGAGGCCGCGATTGCGGAAACGGTGAAGGCGAAATTCCCCGCGTGCGAGGTGCTGATGGGAACATCGACGGCAGGCATCGCTCATGCGGCCATCGCCGCGACGATCCTCGACCTGCCGATGGGATATGTCCGCAGCGGCTCGAAGGATCACGGTCGAGGGAATCAGATCGAGGGTAAGCTCGATAAGGGGCAGAAGGTCGTGGTGATCGAAGACCTGATTTCGACGGCGGGATCGTGTATCGAAGTGGTCGAGGCGTTGCGTGCGGCGGGTGCCGAGGTGCTGGGCGTAGTGAGCATTTTTACGTACGGTATGAAGAAAGGGTTGGAGCGGCTTGCTGCAGCCGACGTAATCAACCATAGCCTTTCGAATCTCGATGCGCTGGTCGAAGTAGCGGCCGAGGAGGGGTATATCAAGCCGGAGGATCGGCAGCGCCTGATCGCCTTCCGCGACAATCCTTCGGACGAAAGCTGGATCAACAAATAAACCGCTATGCGCCATTTAATCGACCCTACGGATCTGTCGGTCGCCGAGATCGGGCAGATCATCGCCCTGGCGGAAGACATCATCGCCAACCGGGCCAAATACAGCGAAGCCTGCAAGGGCAAAAAACTTGCGACGCTCTTCTACGAGCCTTCGACCCGCACGCGGCTGAGTTTCACTTCGGCCATGCTGGAGCTCGGCGGCAGCGTCATCGGTTTTTCGGACGCCGCTTCGTCGTCGGTGTCGAAAGGCGAAACGGTCGCCGATACGGTCCGGGTGATTCGTTGCTTCGCCGACATTATCGCCATGCGCCATTTCAAGGAGGGGGCGCCGCTGGTCGGCTCGCAGTATGCCGGTATCCCGGTCATCAACGCCGGGGACGGTAGCCACAGCCATCCGACGCAGACGCTCACCGACCTGCTGACGATCAAGCGCGAGAAGGGGCGGCTGGATCACCTGACGATCGGCTTCTGCGGCGACCTGAAATTCGGCCGCACGGTGCATTCGCTTATCAAGGCGATGTCGCGCTACGAAGGGATTCGGGTGGTGCTGATCGCCCCCGACGAGCTGCGGTTGCCCGAGTATATGCTTCATGAGATCGAAACCCAGACCGAAGGGGTGGAATTCCGCGAGGTATCGACGATGGAGGAGGTGATGCCCGAGTTGGACATTCTCTACATGACCCGCGTGCAGAAGGAGCGTTTCCTCGACGAAGAGGAGTTCAACCGCGTGAAGGACAGTTTCGTGCTGGATCCGTCGAAACTCCGCACGGCCAAGTCGGATATGATCGTGCTGCATCCGCTGCCCCGCGTGAACGAAATCACGCGTGCGGTGGACAACGATCCCCGGGCAGCCTATTTCCGGCAGGTCGAGAACGGTAAGTTCGTGCGCATGGCTCTGATCTATACGTTGCTGAAATGGGCCGAAGGCGAGAAGCTCGCCGCAGTCCCCGACCTGGCCGAGGGGATGTTCATAGACCGGAGTATGAAATGCCCCAACTCCCGGTGTATTTCGGCTACGGAGGATGTCGATCCGCTTTTTGTCAAAGCGGGAGACACCTGCCGCTGCGCTTATTGCGAGGCGAAAATCCGGTAGCGGATTTTGTCGATACAATGTCGAAATAAAACTGTCGGGATTGTTAGGTTGTCGTTGAAATTATTCGTACTTTTGTGCGAGTAAAAGGCGATGGGCCGCAGGTCCGTCGGCGGCTACGACTTCCGAAACGATGGAAAGGATTCAGATGCACCATACCCGGCGAAAGCGACAGCAGATGCTGTCGGCTCGATGTGCGGCCGGAGCGTGCAGTGTCGTTCCTGCATCGGATTTTATCGACGGAACTATGCAGGAGGGCACGAATCGGCTTCCCGCAGCAATATAATCTTGCCGCTATGACGAATTCTGTCGTAGCGGCTCTTTTTTGGTTGATTTAGTACGTTTCTTACTATGAAAGTTGGAGTAATCATGGGTTCGATCAGCGACTGGGACGTTATGTCCGACGCTGCGGCGACGCTCGCGCAATTCGGTGTGGAGTTCGAGAAGCGGGTGGTGAGCGCCCACCGCACCCCCGAACTGCTGGTGGAGTATGCCAAAACGGCCAAGTCGCGCGGACTGGAGGTAATCATCGCCGGAGCCGGAGGCGCTGCGCACCTGCCCGGCATGGTGGCCAGTATGACCGCACTTCCGGTGATCGGTGTGCCGGTCAAATCTCGAGCCCTGAACGGGCTGGATTCCTTGCTTTCGATCGTGCAGATGCCCGGCGGCGTGCCGGTTGCGACCGTAGCGATCAACGGGGCGAAGAATGCGGCCCTGATCGCCGTGTCGATCCTGGCGTTGAAGGACGAGGCGCTGGCGGCCCGTCTGGAGATGTTCCGTGCAAAACAGACTGAGGATGTACTTAAAGCGGAACTTTAGACCGATGAGTGCGGTGAAGACGATCGGAATTATCGGTGGCGGCCAGTTGGGGCTGATGATCATCGAGCAGGCGCATCTGCTGGGTGCGCGGACGATCTGCCTCGATCCGGCGGAGGATGCTCCGGCGTTTAAGATCAGCGACGAGCGGATCGTGGGCCGGTTCGACGATCCGGCGGCGCTCGAAGAGCTTTGCCGCCGCAGCGACGTGGTGACCTACGAGTTCGAGAACGTGCCGGGCGATCTGCTGGTGGCTCTCGAGCAAAAATACAATATCAAACAAGGGTTCAGGCCTCTGTTCGACTCGCAGGATCGCCTGCGGGAGAAGAGCAATGCCTGCGATCATGGATTGAAGACGCCCGCTTTCATGGCTGTCGATGACGAGGAGTCGCTGCATCGGGCCATTGCGCGAATCGGTTATCCGTGCGTGCTCAAGACCCGTACGCTGGGCTACGACGGACACGGTCAGGCGGTGCTTCGCGGCGAGGCCGACCTTGCGAAAGCCCGCGAACTGCTCGCGGTGCCCTGCATTCTGGAGGAGTTCGTCCCGTTCGATTTCGAGGCCAGCGTGGTGCTGGTGTCGGACGGAGAGCGCGTGATCTGCTTCCCGGTAGGGCGGAATATCCACAAGGACGGTATTCTGGATCTGTGCATCGTGCCGGCGGAGATGCCGGACCAGGTGCGGGAGCGGATGGTGTCCCAGAGCAAGCGTTTCATGCGCGACTGCGGTTACCGGGGGATTCTGGCTATCGAATATTTCGTGAAGGGAGACGAGGTCTATTTCAACGAAATGGCGCCGCGCCCGCACAACAGCGGACACTGGACCATCGAGGGTTCGACGACCAATCAGTTCCGGGAGCTGTGCCGTTACCTGCTCGATATGCCCCTCGAAGAGCCGCAGCTGAAGGCCCCTACCGTGATGAAAAACATCCTGGGACAGGATCTGGAGCGGGCCGAGGCGCTTGCCCGGGAGAATCGCCCCGGTGTGTATGTCCATATTTACGGCAAGACCGTTTCCAAGCCCAAGCGCAAGATGGGACACGTGACTTTCGTCGGTGTGACCGGCGAGGAGTATGCCGCCAAGTGGGCCGACAGATTTGTGAAATAAAGTCAAAAATAAGATAATGAAGAGTTACCGTATTTTCGTTGAGAAATACCCCGAATTCCGGGTCGAGGCCGAGAGCCTGCTCCGCGACCTGAATGCCAACCTGAATCTTTCGCTCGACGGCCTGCGGCTGCTGAACGTGTACGACCTGTTCGGTTTTTCGGACGAATTGCTGGAGAAGAGCCGTTACAGGGTCTTCGGCGAGGTGGTTACCGATGCCGTGACGGATTCGTGCGATCTGGGCGGCAACAGCTTTCTGGCTGTGGAGTGCCTGCCCGGACAGTTCGACCAGCGAGCGGCTTCGGCCGTGGACTGCGTGCGGTTGATCGATCCTTCGGCCGAGGTGAAGATCAAGAGTTCGAAGCTGCTGATCTTCCCTTCGAAACTTCCCAAGGAGACGATGGAGCGTATTCGTCGCTATTATATCAATGCCGTGGAGTCGCGCGAGAAGGATTTGCGGGTCCTGGACGATTTGGAAAGCGCCCCCGTGAAACCGGTGCCGGTATTGGACGGGTTCCGGGAGATGGAAGATGCGGAACTCGATGCCTACTGCAAGAAGAACGGTCTGGCGATGAATGCCGACGACCTGCGCGAAGTGGTCGAATATTTCCGGAGAGAGGGTCGCGATCCGTTCGAAACCGAGCTGCGGATTCTCGATACGTACTGGAGCGACCATTGCCGTCATACGACCTTCACGACCGAGCTGGAGAACATTACGGTCGAGGAGTCGTTCGTGAAAGACGAGCAGGCTGAGCTGATAAGCAGTGGTTTCCTGACGCTGCACTTCTATTTCCGTATCATTGATAAAGCTGTGACGTTTACGTTTGATAAGTTTAAATTGTCCCTGCGTCTTACGGGTCCGGTCACGGTATAACAGCTTCTGTACACTGATTTCCATTCCATCTGTCTGACCGCTCGACAGGAATGGCACAATACTGGGAACAGTTTGATAAAAGCGGTTACGATATTTACTGACACTGAAAGTATAGTCTTTATATGGAAGCGAATAAGAAAAATAATAATTTTTAGTACCATAGGCACTGTCATTGCCCTCTGCGTCTTTGGTATAGCTATAACTCATAATATCATTCAATCCAGTTGGGTTATATAAGGCAATATTAGCAGTAGCCTGTAATCTGCCAGTACTTTCAGTACCTGAATCATCTATGGATAATCCAACAGTCCATGGTTTATCGCCACGCTTGACATCTATCACAACGTCACTTTCACCAGGATTAGTTCCCGGAACCAGCTGCATGGTAACATCCTGATTGGGTACACGTTTCATTTGCTCCAGTCCCTGTTCCAAATCACGGATATTTAATAGTTTACCGGGACCGGCAGGAAATGCGTTACGCCAGGTACCCCATGTATCCTGTGCGAAACGGATATCATGTATAGTACCCGGAATAATAATAAATTTTAATGTACCAAGAGATAAGTCCTGTTCGGGAATAACTACTCTGCTTGTAACATAACCCTTATCAATGATGCTTTCGGATAACAGTTTTGCTAAAATATTTATTCCTTCAACACCAATACGATGATGCTCGTACTGTTTTAATAGCCGCAGGCGGCCAGATTTTCCAGCGCTTTGGCGTAGTATTTGTGCACATTCTATTTCTATCTTTCTGATCAAAAAGCTTACTTTTTCTTTTGGTAACTGTACTGCTTCCGCTGTTTCCGTCTGTGGAGCCAGATTTACGTTAGGCGCGTTAATGCGCTCACGTTCTTCCCTGGCCTGCCTTTTGGCACTTTGCTGCTGTTCGATCTGATCTATCCGGCTTT
>OGXH01002964.1_pt1 | contig 11346 bp, 8 predicted proteins | sample 1576241 | NCBI WGS metagenome assembly OGXH01 (sample SAMEA3541529, study PRJEB24748) | human gut metagenome | biome: human gut; feature: human-associated habitat; material: faeces | place: China | collected 2012
CGATGGTGACACCGTCATTGGTGATGAGCGGGCTGCCGAACTTCTTGCTCAGCACCACGTTGCGGCCCTTGGGGCCCAGGGTGACCTTAACGGTATCGGCCAGCTGGTCGATGCCTGCGCAAAGTGCTTTACGGGCGTCCTCGCCCTGTTTGATCTGTTTAGCCATAAAGAATCGCTCCTTTTATATCAAAATGGAAAAGTCTGAAAATTACTCAACCACAGCGAGGATGTCGCTCTGGCGAACGATGGTGCATTCTTCACCGTCGACCTTGACCTCAGTGCCGGAGTACTTGCTGGTCAGGACCTTATCTCCGACCTTGACGATCATCTCGACTTCCTTGCCGTCGACGTTGCCGCCGAGCGCGGTGCACGCGCCCATGGCCAGCGGCAGCAGAAAGGTGGAGGTCATGGGCCCGCTTGCGACGCCGCCGGAGTCGAAGGCGATGCCCACGAACACGGACGGCACGAACCGCGCGAGGATGAGCGCGAGCGCATAGCCCGGCACAAGGATCCAGTAGATGCTGATGCCGGTCAGCACGCGCACCATGGACAGCATCACCGCGCAGGCGACGCCGATGGACAGCGCCGTGTTCATCATGCTCTGCGACACGGTGCCGCCGGTGACGTCCTCAACCTGCTTGTTGACCTTTATTTGTGAGTGCTGAATAAGTATAGGAAAAAACGAAGCCCTTTGCCGTTATCCATAAACGATTAAGATAAATCGGAAGATATCATTCACTTAGTGTATATTTTTCTGGATATGTCGTTTTATTGCTACTGATGTATTGCCACGCGAAACTAAAAAATATATCGCAACACACGGTAATCTCCGCGCACCTTTTCTTACCTGATTATTCCCCCATGAATCGTGATTCCTTTTATCCAGCCATCGCCTGTTTTCCGCTGTTACTGATGCTGGCCGGGTGTGCGCCTATGCATGAAACCCGCCAGGCGTTAAGCCAGCAAACGCCCGCTGCACAAGTTGACACCGCATTACCCACGGCGCTGAAAAATGGTTGGCCAGACAGCCAATGGTGGCTGGAGTATCACGATAATCAACTCACTTCCTTAATTAACAATGCACTACAGAACGCACCGGATATGCAGGTGGCTGAACAGCGCATTCAGCTAGCTGAAGCCCAGGCGAAGGCAGTTGCCACTCAGGATGGTCCGCAGATCGACTTTTCGGCGGATATGGAGCGGCAAAAAATGTCGGCAGAAGGCTTAATGGGGCCGTTTGCTCTGAACGATCCGGCCGCAGGTACGACCGGCCCGTGGTACACCAACGGTACTTTTGGCTTAACGGCGGGCTGGCATCTCGATATCTGGGGAAAGAATCGGGCGGAGGTTACTGCCCGCCTGGGTACGGTTAAAGCACGGGCGGCGGAACGCGAGCAAACCCGCCAATTGCTGGCTGGCAGCGTAGCCCGCCTGTACTGGGAGTGGCAAACCCAGGCGGCGTTAAACACGGTCTTGCAGCAAATAGAAAAAGAGCAGAACACCATTATCGCGACCGATCGCCAGCTATATCAGAACGGGATTACTTCTTCAGTTGAAGGTGTGGAAACCGATATTAATGCCAGCAAAACCCGGCAGCAGCTCAACGATGTCGCGGGGAAAATGAAAATTATTGAGGCACGGTTAAGCGCACTTACAAATAACCAGACAAAGTCATTGAAGCTTAAACCGGTCGCGTTGCCGAAAGTGGCAAGCCAGCTTCCTGATGAACTGGGGTACTCCTTACTGGCCCGGCGGGCAGATTTGCAGGCGGCGCACTGGTACGTTGAGTCATCGCTAAGCACCATTGATGCGGCAAAAGCGGCATTTTATCCTGACATCAACCTGATGGCCTTCCTGCAACAGGATGCGTTGCACTTAAGCGATCTGTTCCGTCATTCCGCGCAGCAAATGGGCGTTACGGCAGGCCTGACGCTACCCATTTTCGATAGTGGTCGTCTTAACGCCAATCTCGATATCGCAAAAGCCGAAAGCAACTTGTCTATCGCCAGCTACAACAAAGCGGTGGTTGAAGCGGTGAATGACGTGGCGCGGGCAGCCAGTCAGGTTCAGACACTGGCGGAGAAAAACCAGCATCAGGCGCAAATTGAGCGCGATGCCTTGCGTGTGGTAGGTCTTGCGCAGGCGCGCTTTAACGCGGGCATCATTGCTGGTTCCCGCGTCAGCGAAGCCAGAATCCCCGCGCTGCGTGAGCGGGCCAATGGCCTGTTATTGCAAGGGCAGTGGCTGGATGCCTCCATTCAACTCACTGGTGCGTTGGGCGGGGGTTACAAACGCTGATGATATGCGCCTTCTATACTTAACGTTTATTCAGCGTTAAGTGGAGAACTCGATGGCACAGGTTGCGATTATTACCGCCTCCGATTCGGGGATCGGCAAAGAGTGCGCGTTATTACTGGCGCAGCAGGGGTTTGATATTGGCATTACCTGGCACTCAGATGAAGAAGGGGCAAAAGATACCGCGCGTGAGGTAGTTAGCCACGGCGTACGTGCGGAGATCGTGCAGCTGGATCTCGGTAAACTGCCAGAAGGTGCGCAGGCGCTGGAGAAACTCATTCAACGGCTGGGGCGTATTGATGTGCTGGTGAATAATGCGGGCGCAATGACCAAAGCGCCGTTTCTTGATATGGCTTTCGATGAGTGGCGCAAGATTTTTACCGTTGATGTCGATGGTGCATTTTTATGCTCACAAATTGCGACCCGCCAGATGGTGAAACAAGGGCAGGGCGGTCGCATCATCAACATTACGTCGGTACATGAACATACGCCGCTGCCGGATGCCAGCGCTTACACAGCCGCTAAACATGCGCTCGGTGGGTTAACCAAAGCGATGGCGCTGGAGCTGGTCAGGCATAAGATTTTGGTGAACGCAGTCGCGCCTGGGGCGATCGCCACGCCAATGAATGGCATGGATGACAGCGACGTGAAGCCCGACGCGGAGCCTTCGATTCCCTTGCGGCGTTTTGGCGCAACGCATGAGATTGCCAGCCTGGTAGCGTGGCTGTGCTCAGAGGGCGCAAATTACACCACCGGGCAGTCGTTGATAGTGGATGGCGGCTTTATGTTGGCGAATCCACAGTTCAACCCAGAATAGCGCAGTGAGGTGCGTGGTTATTTCAATGGGTAAAATTTTGGTAGGCATGATAAGACGCACAAGCGTCGCATCAGGCATGGTGCACCGGATGTCGGATGCGGCGCGAACGCCTTACCCAGGGCAATGGTTTTACGCCTGATGATCCGGCTTTTTCTTCCCGCGCCGTTTCAGCCACCAGCGCACGCCTACCACCAGAACCACGACCAGAATCAACCAGACCCAGTGCTTCAAATGCTGGTCGAGATTGTGCAACCACGGCGCAATCACCTGACCACCAGCGTAACCGATAGTGGTAAAAATCAACGCCCAGGCAAATGCGCCGAGAATATTAAGCGGCAGAAAGATTTTCGGCGGCAGCTGGCTGGCACCAATCAGCGTCGGGCCAATCACCCGAAAGCCATACATAAAGCGCGTACCAATGACAAACAGATACGGATGGCGTTGGATAAGTTTCTGCGCCCGCTCAATTTTATCCTGATGTTTCGAGAAACGGCGTAACAGCTTGCCGCCAAACCGCCGCCCGCACAGATAGAGCACCTGGTCGCCAATCATGCCGCCAAGCGCCACAGAAAGTACCACCAGCGGGAACTTTAATAGCCCCTGATGTGCCGCAACGCCTCCCAGCAAAGTCACGGTTTCACCTTCCGCCAGGCTACCGATCACCAGCGCGGCATAACCATATTGTGAGATGAGTGTATTGAGATCCATAGGCCAGTCTGTCTCCCTTTGGTTGCCTGTAAGCATACACCCTGGAAATCATTCACGCTGAAAAAGGACGTACATCAGACGGTGCAAATTACATGAGCGAACAAAAAATAATCACAAGCTGACTTATACTTGAACTGTCAGGTTCATGAACTCACAACAAGGGGGCGGTATGAGCCATGTCTGGGGACTGTTTTCCCATCCCGATCGTGAAATGCAGGTGATTAATCGCGAAAACGAAACGATTTCTCACCATTACACCCACCACGTTTTGCTGATGGCGGCGATTCCGGTGATTTGCGCCTTCATTGGCACTACACAGATTGGCTGGAATTTTGGCGATGGCACTATCCTGAAGTTATCCTGGTTTACCGGACTGGCGCTGGCTGTCTTGTTTTACGGCGTTATGCTGGCTGGGGTCGCGGTGATGGGGCGGGTCATCTGGTGGATGGCGCGTAATTATCCGCAGCGTCCGTCACTTGCGCACTGCATGGTCTTCGCGGGCTACGTTGCAACTCCGCTGTTTTTAAGCGGTCTGGTGGCGCTTTATCCACTGGTCTGGTTGTGTGCGCTGGTCGGCACGGTGGCGCTGTTTTACACCGGCTACCTGCTTTACCTTGGTATTCCGAGCTTCCTGAATATCAACAAAGAGGAAGGCCTTAGCTTCTCTAGTTCGACGCTGGCGATTGGCGTGCTGGTACTGGAAGTGCTGCTCGCCCTAACCGTTATACTATGGGGCTACGGTTATCGTTTGTTCTAGAAAGTTCTTTGACGTTGCATTGCTGGCGTAAATGTCAGCAATGCAGCATTTCCTCACGATTCTCCTTTGACGATCGCACTTTTTGCTCGTTATGATGGCGTCGCTAGCCTCAGTAAATCCTTACTCCGGCGGTGCGCAACCCGTGCGCGTGAACCACTATCTGAATGCTCATCATGCCGAAATTTCGAGTTTCTTTATTTAGCCTGGCCCTGATGCTGGCTGTGCCTTTTGCACCGCAGGCCGTTGCGAAAACGGCAGCCGCTACCACCGCTTCACAACCGGAAATTGCCTCCGGTAGCGCGATGATTGTTGATCTGAATACCAACAAAGTGATCTATTCGAACCACCCGGATCTGGTGCGTCCGATTGCGTCTATCAGCAAATTAATGACCGCGATGGTTGTGCTGGATGCACGACTGCCGCTGGATGAAAAACTAAAAGTGGATATCAGCCAGACGCCGGAGATGAAAGGGGTCTATTCGCGCGTACGACTGAATAGCGAAATCAGCCGTAAAGATATGCTGTTGCTGGCGCTGATGTCTTCAGAAAACCGCGCGGCGGCAAGCCTTGCGCACCATTATCCCGGTGGTTACAAAGCCTTTATTAAGGCAATGAATGCGAAAGCGAAATCGCTCGGAATGAACAACACGCGCTTTGTTGAACCTACCGGATTGTCGGTGCATAACGTTTCAACTGCCCGTGACTTAACCAAACTGCTCATTGCCAGCAAACAATATCCGTTGATCGGGCAGTTAAGTACTACCCGGGAAGATATGGCAACCTTCTCTAACCCGACGTATACGCTGCCGTTCCGCAATACTAATCATCTGGTGTATCGCGATAACTGGAATATTCAGTTAACCAAAACCGGCTTTACCAATGCGGCGGGCCATTGTCTGGTGATGCGTACGGTTATCAATAATAAACCGGTGGCGCTGGTAGTGATGGACGCGTTTGGCAAATATACCCATTTTGCCGATGCCAGCCGCCTGCGTACCTGGATTGAAACCGGTAAAGTGATGCCTGTGCCGGCAGCAGCGTTGAGCTATAAAAAACAAAAAGCCGCCCAAATGGCGGCGGCGGGGCAGACGGCACAGAACGATTAAGTGAATTCGGATGGCGATACTCTGCCATCCGTAATTTTTACTCCACTTCCTGCCAGTTTTTCCGTTTACTGGTTTTACCGATCCCCGGATTCATGCTGTTGGTCGGATCGTTCTCGCGATAGAACTTCTGCAACGTCTCCGGTGCTTTATACAAATGACCGACGTTATGCTCGGCAGGGTACTGCGCGCCGCGCTGCTGTAGCAGTTCCAGCATCTGTTCTTTTAACGCATGCACATCCACGCCTTTTTTCACTATGTAATCCTGATGGAAGACATAGCACATAAAATGGCCGTAATAGAGCTTGTGCACCAGCTGGCTGTCGATCTCCGGCGGTAAATGCTCATACCACTCGGTGTCGTTACGCCGCAGAGCGATATCCAACGCCAGAATGTCTTCGACTTCATCGGAATGCACCGCCTGATAACGAATTGCTGCGCCCGCAGCGGCGAAACGGTGTAAAAACGCTTTGCTGCCTTCCTCCGGCGTACAGACAAAGAAATCGCCTTCGGCCTGTTTGAAATAATCCACCAGCCACGATTTGGCTTCGCCCACGCCATCGCCCGCCATTTTTAACAGCAGATGATGCTCGTATTTATCGCGCCAGTTTTTCATGCGCGGCGGTAAATGGCTGGGGAACAGGTGACCGAATTTTTGCATCGCACGGTCAGTAAAATGCGGACGGAAGAATTTCACTTTCTCCAGCATCGCATCGGTGCGTCCCTTGAGATTAAAGAAGAACGGCATCTTGTCGGTGCCTAACTTATCAATCATCAGGAAGGTGTCTTTGCCGTATTTTTCCGCAATATCGTAGATATCCCGGTGCATATATTCCCCGGCAACCGGCAGATTTTCGAAGTTAGCCAGAATATGACGGCGGATTTCGGTCAGCACTTCCGGCTGGTTGGTGCCGATATAAAACACCTGCTGATTTTTTTCCGCTTCGAAGGTATCAAGACGTACTGCAAAGACCGCCAGCTTCCCGGCGCAACCAGAAGATTCAAATAACCGATCAGGATCGGCGTTATAACGTGCGGGCGTGTCGGCTTCAATATCACGAACGCGGTGGACATAGTCATAATCGTGGGCGTGACGACCATCGTGACGCACATCGTCATCTTTGATGCGATCATCATCCAGCTTGCTAAGGATCTGCTCCGGCGTTTCGCCCAGATCAATCCCCAGATGGTTCACCAGCGTCAGTTTGCCGTCTTCATTTATACGCGCGAATAACGACATTTCGGTATACGCCGGGCCACGTTGCACCAGCGAGCCGCCGGAGTTGTTACAAATACCGCCGATGACCGATGCGCCTATACACGATGATCCAATCACTGAGTGCGGTTCGCGTCCCAGCGGTTTGAGGGCTTTTTCCAGCGAATAGAGCGTGGTGCCCGGATAGGCCAGCACCTGTTCGCCCTTGCCAAGAACGTGCAGCTTGTCGAGACGCAGGGTGCTGATGATAACGACATCGCGATCATAATCGTTACCGTTTGGCGTCGATCCTTCGGTCAGGCCTGTATTGGCGGCCTGCATCAGAATAATTTTGTCGGCGGTGACGCAGGCTTTCAGCACCCGCCACAATTCCAGTAGTGAGCCAGGGAAAACGACAGCCAGCGCGTCGCCCTGACCAGAACGGAAGCCCTTGCGATAGCGGGCCGTTTTTGCGGGATCGGTGAGCAGGTGTGAATGACCGACCAGACGGGCAAGTTCATTCAAAAAGGCTTTATTATCAGTTGTTGTCATGGAAGACATTTTCCACTCCTTGTGGTGGCGAAAAAATATCACAAACTAGAATAGCGCCTTGTATGACAATTCAGCGAGTGAATATTTTGAAAATTCAGACAATAAACTGAGCATTCTTTTTCTCTCTCCATCATGCTTATGGCAAACTACGGTTTTTGCACCATTTTCGCTGCCTCGTCGGGCAACAGAGGAAGAAAAATCCATATGAAATGGCTATGTTCAGTAGGAATCGCGGTGAGTCTGGCCCTGCAGCCAGCACTGGCGGATGATTTATTCGGCAACCATCCATTAACGCCCGAAGCGCGGGATGCGTTCGTCACCGAACTGCTTAAGAAAATGACAGTTGATGAGAAAATTGGTCAGCTGCGCTTAATCAGCGTCGGCCCGGATAACCCGAAAGAGGCGATCCGCGAGATGATCAAAGACGGTCAGGTTGGGGCGATTTTCAACACCGTAACCCGTCAGGATATCCGCGCCATGCAGGATCAGGTGATGGAATTAAGCCGCCTGAAAATTCCTCTTTTCTTTGCTTACGACGTGCTGCACGGTCAGCGCACGGTGTTCCCGATTAGCCTCGGTCTGGCCTCGTCTTTTAACCTCGATGCAGTGAAAACGGTCGGACGTGTCTCTGCTTATGAAGCGGCAGATGATGGCCTGAATATGACCTGGGCACCGATGGTCGATGTCTCGCGCGATCCGCGCTGGGGACGTGCTTCCGAAGGTTTTGGCGAAGATACGTATCTCACCTCAACAATGGGTAAAACCATGGTGGAAGCGATGCAGGGTAAAAGCCCGGCAGATCGCTACTCGGTGATGACCAGCGTCAAACACTTTGCCGCATACGGCGCGGTAGAAGGCGGTAAAGAGTACAACACCGTCGATATGAGTCCGCAGCGCCTGTTTAATGATTATATGCCGCCGTACAAAGCGGGGCTGGACGCAGGCAGCGGCGCGGTGATGGTGGCGCTGAACTCGCTGAACGGCACGCCAGCCACCTCCGATTCCTGGCTGCTGAAAGATGTTCTGCGCGACCAGTGGGGCTTTAAAGGCATCACCGTTTCCGATCACGGTGCAATCAAAGAGCTGATTAAACATGGCACGGCGGCAGACCCGGAAGATGCGGTGCGCGTGGCGCTGAAATCCGGAATCAACATGAGTATGAGCGACGAGTATTACTCGAAGTATCTGCCTGGGTTGATCAAATCCGGCAAAGTGACGATGGAAGAGCTGGACGATGCTGCCCGCCATGTACTGAACGTTAAATATGATATGGGATTGTTTAACGACCCATACAGCCATTTGGGGCCGAAAGAGTCTGACCCGGTGGATACCAATGCCGAAAGCCGCCTGCACCGTAAAGAAGCGCGTGAAGTGGCGCGCGAAAGCTTGGTGTTGCTGAAAAACCGTCTCGAAACGTTACCGCTGAAAAAATCGGCCACCATTGCGGTGGTTGGGCCACTGGCGGACAGTAAACGTGACGTGATGGGCAGCTGGTCCGCAGCCGGTGTTGCCGATCAATCCGTGACCGTACTGACCGGGATTAAAAATGCCGTCGGTGAAAACGGTAAAGTGCTGTATGCCAAAGGGGCGAACGTTACCAGTGACAAAGGCATTATCGATTTCCTGAATCAGTATGAAGAAGCGGTCAAAGTCGATCCGCGTTCGCCGCAAGAGATGATTGATGAAGCGGTGCAGACGGCGAAACAATCTGATGTGGTGGTGGCTGTAGTCGGTGAAGCACAGGGGATGGCGCACGAAGCCTCCAGCCGGACCGATATCACTATTCCGCAAAGCCAACGTGACTTGATTGCGGCGCTGAAAGCCACCGGTAAACCGCTGGTGCTGGTGCTGATGAACGGGCGTCCGCTGGCGCTGGTGAAAGAAGATCAGCAGGCTGATGCGATTCTGGAAACCTGGTTTGCGGGGACTGAAGGCGGTAATGCAATTGCCGATGTATTGTTTGGCGATTACAACCCGTCCGGCAAGCTGCCAATGTCCTTCCCGCGTTCTGTCGGGCAGATCCCGGTGTACTACAGCCATCTGAATACCGGTCGTCCGTATAATGCCGACAAGCCGAACAAATACACTTCGCGTTATTTTGATGAAGCTAACGGGGCGCTTTATCCGTTCGGCTATGGTCTGAGCTATACCACTTTCACCGTCTCTGATGTGAAACTTTCTGCGCCGACCATGAAGCGTGACGGCAAAGTGACGGCCAGCGTGCAGGTGACGAACACCGGTAAGCGCGAGGGTGCCACGGTAGTGCAGATGTACTTGCAGGATGTGACGGCTTCCATGAGTCGCCCTGTGAAACAGCTGAAAGGCTTTGAGAAAATCACCCTGAAACCGGGCGAAACTCAGACTGTCAGCTTCCCGATCGATATTGAGGCGCTGAAGTTCTGGAATCAACAGATGAAATATGACGCCGAGCCTGGCAAGTTCAATGTCTTTATCGGCATGAGCCTGGAGCAGAAAAACGCTACCGTGGAACTGGCTTCCGATGTGGCAGATGAGGTATTGACCAAGGCTGTGGTGGACGCAGGATATGAAGTGAAGGGCGTTACTGCAAAATAAGGCTGCCCTTTGTTGTCGGATAGGAATAGCAAATGATGAAAAAATGGCGCCGCCACCGTGTTGCGGTCTGCTTTATGAGCAGACGGAATGCGGTGACAGCGCCATTTGGGTCTATAGCGAAAAAAGTGCTTTCCAGATACTTTTTTTATGTAGATATCATAGATTTTTGTGCGCGGTGGGTCTATACAGAAAAAATATCATTTTAGATACTCATATCATGAAAAATGAGTATCTGGAGAGCAAATTTTTTTCTATAGACCCAAAGTGAATCTTCTGGAGTGATATTATGGCAGAAAAGGGGATCAGAAAACAAGATTTTTCTGCATAGACCCATGACTGATATCTCTTTATAATCATGCACGTCTGTTGTGAAATAGCGTAAGTGAAAGTGTATCGATCAATTGCATCATGGAAAATGCAAAGGGGAAATTATGCATTTTCGAAAGATTCTATATAAAGTTTATACTTTCTTAATTGATTTTCTTACACTATGTGTTATATTAACTATAGAACAGATGAAACAAGAGAGATTTTGAGATCGTGACATCTGTTTGACGAAGGAACGCTAAAAGAAATTTGAAGGTAAGGATTCAAACGAAAGCAGCTCATCGTCTAAGAAATTAACCAGATAAACAAAATTGTATAACCTTATGTGAGGAGGCGAACGATTATGAATATTGATAAATTTACACAGAAATCCATAGAAGCTATCAATGGATGTGAGAGCATTGCGAGTGACTACGGAAATCAGGAAATTGAAGAGGAACATTTACTTTATAGTCTTTTGACTATAGATGACAGTCTGATTCTGAAACTGATTGAAAAGATGGAAATTCAAAAGGAACATTTTGTCAATCGTGTGGAACAGGCTCTGGAAAAGAGAGTCAAAGTTCAGGGAGGACAAAAAGTCTGGGGTGAGCATCTTAACAGAGTAATTACCTCTTTGGCACCGGAAGAAGCAAAGCAAATGGGTGATGAGTTAATTGCGGTGGAACATTTGTTCCTTGCAATGATAAAATATCCTAATAAAGAAATTGCAGAGATTTTTAGGGAGTACGGTATTACGAGAGAAAGATTTCTGCAAGTGCTTATGACGGTACGAGGAAATCAGAGAGTAACAACGGACAATCCGGAAGCTACTTATGATACCTTGAACAAATATGGATCAGATCTTGTGGAGCGTGCAAGAGAGCAGAAACTGGATCCAGTCATTGGACGTGATTCTGAAATTCGGAATGTTATCCGTATCTTGTCCCGTAAGACGAAGAACAATCCGGTTCTGATCGGTGAACCTGGTGTTGGTAAAACAGCAGTTGTTGAAGGACTTGCACAGCGTATTGTGCGT
>OGXH01002965.1_pt1 | contig 11345 bp, 10 predicted proteins | sample 1576241 | NCBI WGS metagenome assembly OGXH01 (sample SAMEA3541529, study PRJEB24748) | human gut metagenome | biome: human gut; feature: human-associated habitat; material: faeces | place: China | collected 2012
GCCAGCACCGCCGCCAGCAGCCCCAGCACCAGAAAAACGAACAGATCTTGCGGTACAGTTTTCCCTTTTTTGTTGCGGCGCATAGTATCCCCTCCCTTGGTTTGGTGATGTATATGCAGGTGGGGACGAGATTATGCTTTGCCTGCGGCGGACACCTCGATAGAAAGAAAGACCTGCCGCAAGGTGGCAGGTCTTGAAAGCAACTATTAAAATCAAACCTTGGCTTCTTTAAAAGAAGAAATCCGCTTCCGCCACAGCCGGGGCGAAAACAGCGCCAGCATGGGGTACAGCTCCAGTCGTCCTGCCAGCATGTCAAAGCTGAGCAGCAGCTTGGCCGGGGCCGAGAAGTCCGCGAAGCTGCCCATGGGGCCGACCATTTCGAGACCAGGGCCTACGTTGTTGAAGCAGGTCAGCACCGCTGTAAACGTCGATACTATGTCGAATCCATCCAGCGAAAGCAGCAGCACCGACAGGGTGAGCAGCAGCATGTAAATGTTGAAGTAGTTGTGTACGCCGCGCAGCACTTTCTCGTCCAGGGGCTTGCCCTCAAAGCGGACGGTGGTGACGGCGTGGGTGTGCAGCATCTTGTTCAGGTCTTGCTTGGCCGCCTTTAAAAAGATGACGACACGCGAAATTTTAAGCCCGCCCGCCGTCGAGCCAGCGCAAGCGCCGCAGAACATGAGGATGCAGATGACGATGCGGGAGTAGGTCGGCCAGAGGTTGAAGTCCGCCGACGCATAACCCGTGGTGGTGATGATGGACGACACCTGGAAGAACGCCGTGCGCAGCGCCGTGCCGACGTTGTCGTACAGGTGCAGGATGTTGAGGGTGATGGTGACCGTGGAGAAGCCCACGATGCCAAGGTAGGTCAGCATTTCTTCGGAGCAGAAGGTATCGCGGAAACGACGCAGCAACAAGAAATAATAGAGGTTAAAGTTGATGCCGAACAACAGCATGAATACGCCGATGACGATTTCAAAGTACGGGTTATTGTACGCCCCTACGCTGAGCCCCTTGTTGCTGAAACCGCCGGTGCCCGCCGTGCCGAAGGAGTGGATGAGCGAGTCGAACAGCGGCATGCCGCCTGCGCAGAGCAGGATGACCTCGATGAGGGTCATGGCGAAGTAGATAGCATACAAAATCTTCGCACTATCGCTTAATTTGCTGGAAATCTTGCCCACCGTCGGGCCGGGGACCTCGGCGCGCATCAGGTGCATGGCGCGGCCATCGGTCATGGGCAGCACCGCCATGGCAAACACCAGCACGCCCATGCCGCCCACCCAGTGGGTGAAGCTGCGCCAGAACAGCGTGCCGTGGCTCAGGGCTTCCACGTCGGTCAGGATGGTGGAGCCGGTGGTGGTAAAGCCGGAGACGGGCTCGAAGAAAGCGTCAATAAAGGACGGTATTTCGCCGGAAATCACAAAGGGCAGAGCGCCGAAGGCACTCATCAGCACCCAGACCAGCGCCACGATGGCCAGGCCGTCGCGGGCAAAGATGGTGGTGTTTTTGGGGGTCTTGCGGCTGGTGATGAACCCCAGCACCGCCAGCAGCGCGGCAGGCAACAAAAATGCAGGCAGCAGATACCACTCGCCGTAGAGCATGGCGCAGATCAGCGGGAAAAGCATCAAACCTGCTTCGACTGCAAAGATGCGGCCCAGCACAAAGGCAACCATTCTATAATTCATGCCGGCGCCCTCACTTTACGATGTCGCGCAGGGCGTGCAGGGTGGTGTCGGTGGTAACGATCACCACGTCGTCACCCTCCTGCAGGGCGTCTGCACCGGAGGGAATGACCGGCGCACCGTTCTGCCGCACGATGCCGGCCACCAGCATACCCTCGCGCAGGTTCAAATCTTTTAACGGTACACCGATGAAAGGCAGGCCGGGGCCGACGTTGAACTCCAACGCTTCGACACGGCCGCCCACCAGGCGGTGCAGGGTCTTGATGTTGTCAGAGTCAAAACTATTTTGCATCGCACGCACATACCGGGCAATGATTTCGCTGGTGACGGCGGCGGTGGAAACCACGCTGTCTACCAGGCCTTTCTCGTTGGCCAGGTCGGCAAAGCTGGGGCGGTTGATCTTGGCCACCACCTTGCAGTTGGCAAACTGGCTGGCGTACATGGCCAGGATGATGTTCGTTTCGTCCAGGCCGGTCAGGGGCACAAAGGCGTCCATTTCGCTGATGCGTTCCTCGCTCAGCAGCTCGCTGTCGGCGCCGTCGCCGTGGATGACCAGCGCACCGGGGAACTTCTCGCTCATGGCCTGGCAGCGGGCGGCGTTGGAATCGATGACGGTCACCCGCTTCTGGATGTCCTGCAATTCTTTGACCAGGTAGTAGGTGATGCGGCTGGCGCCGACGATCATAATGTTGTTGGCGCGGGCCTTGAAGATGTTCAGCTTGCGGAAGAAGCTTTCCAGCTCACGGGCGCTGGCGGTCAAGTAAATCTTGTCGCCTTTTTGCAGCACCGTAGCGCCGGTGGGGATGATGGTCTGCTGGCCGCGGGCGACCGCGCAGATCAAAATTTTAACGCGGATGTTGCGGTACAGGTCGCTCAGCTGCAGACCCACCAGGGGGTTGCCCTCGTTGATGCGGTACTCCACCAGCTCAAACCGCTGGCGGCAGAACTGCTCGCGCTTGATGGCGCTGGGGAAACGCAGCACGCGGGCGATCTCCCGCGCGGTGGCCTTCTCCGGGTTGACGACCATGGAAAGGCCCAACTCCTCGCGCATAAAGTGGAGCTGCTTCTCGTACTCCGGGTTACGGATACGTGCAATAGTGTGCGGTGTACCGAGCTTTTTTGCCACAAGGCAGGCCAGAATATTGGTCTCGTCGCTGGAGGTGGTGGCGATGAGCAGGTCGGCGCCATCCTCAAAGGCGTCCTTCTGGACGTCGTAGCAGCCGCCGTTGCCCGCCACACCGCGGACGTCGTAGATGTTTACGAGGCTCTCGATCAGGTCAGAGTCCTGGTCGATAACGACAATATCGTGCTTTTCCGCCGCGAGCTGTTCCGTCAGGACGCGCCCGACCTTGCCCGCGCCTACAACCACGATTCTCATAGTGTTTCTCCTTTTGTTTCAGGCAGAAGTGGGCCAAAAGTGTATACTTCCACAGTAGTAAGCTCATTATAGCAAAGCGGTGGAAAAATTCAAGCGGCAGTGGGATGTTTGGCGGTTTTTGTGCGGTTTTTGTGCGGTTCGGGACAGGATTTGGGCGGGAAAAGCGGGGCGAAAGCCGGATGTCAGCATGCGCCAAGGCTTGACAGCAGGCGCGGGGACGGGTATAATAAGGATAGAAAAAGGCGCTGCGACAAGCGGTTGGCTCTTTTCAAGGATTAGGAATCAAGCAAAAGCCCGAAACCGTCACTTGGCAGAGTGGCGGTTTTTGCGTTTCTTAATGATGATCGTCACAGTAAAACTGCCGATGTGCATCGGGTACCCCATAAAAACCAGTATACCACGATTTTTGCCTGTGGAAAATAGTTTACAGTTATGTTATGATAGGAAACAACGAATATTCCCGAAAATTGACAGCGAGGAAGGTAACGGATCATGCGTGAAAGTGGTATTCTGATGCCGGTATCCAGTCTGCCCGGCCCTTACGGGATCGGCTGCTTTGGCAAGGCGGCATTTCAATTTGTGGATTTCCTGTCTGCGGCAGGGCAAACGATCTGGCAGCTGCTGCCGCTCAGCCCCACCGGCTACGGTGACAGCCCCTACCAGAGCTGCTCTGCCTTTGCGGGCAACCCCTATTTTGTGGATCTTGAAGCACTGGAAAAAGAGGGCCTGCTGACCGCCGCAGATCTCAAGGCGGAAAGCTGGGGCAAAGACCCGCTGGAAGTGGACTACGGCACCTTGTACGTCAGCCGCTTTGCGGTGCTGCGCAAGGCCTACGCCGCATGGCGCAGCCAGTGCGCCGGGCTGCACGGCTGTGCCTACTACTACCCCGACGACTACTACGCCTTTACCCTTGCCAACGAGGACTGGCTGGAGGACTACGCCCTGTACATGGCGCTGAAGGTAGCCAACAAGATGAAGAACTGGGTGGAGTGGGACGCCCCCTACCGCCGCCGCGACAAGGCCGTACTGGCTGCCTTTGCTGCTGCAAACGAAGAGGAGATCGGCTTCTGGAAGTTTGTGCAGTACAAGTTCAGCGCCCAGTGGCAGGCCGTCAAGACCTATGCCAACAAGAAGGGTGTGCAGATCCTGGGCGACATCCCCATCTACGTCTCTGCGGACTCGGTGGACGCATGGGTGGGCGGCAAGCTGTTTGAGCTGGACGCCGACGGCCGCTTTGCCCGGGTGGCGGGCTGCCCGCCGGACTACTTCTCCGCAGACGGCCAGCTGTGGGGCAACCCCCTGTACGACTGGGCGTACCACAAAAAGACCGGCTACGCATGGTGGATCCAGCGGGTGCGCCACGCACTGGGCATCTACGATCTGCTGCGCATCGACCACTTCCGCGGCTTCGACACCTATTGGGCCATCCCGGCAGACAGCACCACCGCCCGCACCGGTAAGTGGGAGAACGGCCCCGGCATGGAGCTGTTCGATGCACTGGAGGCCGCACTGGGCAAGCTGCCCATCATCGCCGAGGACTTGGGCGAGCTGTTCCCCAGCGTGCGCAAGCTGCTGGCCGACAGTACCTTCCCGGGCATGAAGGTGCTGCAGTTTGCCTTCGGCGGCGGGGACAACGAGTATCTGCCCCATAACCACGTCAAAAACGGCGTGGTCTACCCCGGCACCCACGACAACACCACCCTGACCGACTGGTGGGAGAACGGCGCTTCCGAAAAGGAAAAGGCCACCGCTGCGGCCTATCTGCACCTGACCCCCTGCAAGCCCACCGCCAAGGAGGTGGCAGCGGTAAAGACTGCCGCCGCGCGCACTGCGCTGCTGCGGGCGGCGCTGGGCTCGGTGGCGGACAGAGCCATCATTCCCATGTACGACTGGCTGGGGCTGGGTGCCGAGGCGCACCTGAACACCCCGGGCAAGCTGGGCGGCAACTGGGCATGGCGTGCCAAGGCCGGTTTTGACTCCAAAGCCCTTGCCGCACAGATCAAAGCCGAGTGCGCCGTGTACTGCCGCTGCAATGCAGACGTTCAAAACGTGAAAGAATTAGCAATTTGACAGAATTGTAAAAACTGCCGTAAAAATTTGTGCGTTTTGCTGGAAAAATCTGTATTTCAATGGTATAATAGCCGTAAGTTCCCGGATTTGTGGGAAAATTGGAATTTCGCCCGTCGGAAGCGGCGGCGCGTACTGATGATGGGGAAATTACAGATGGACAGAGAATGGACAGAGCAGGATCTGCGTACCTTTGCCGAGGGCGCACAGGCTGCGTTTGAAACGGTATTGCTGGACGAGCTGCCACAGGACACCGGCTGGCAGGACGAAGGCCTGCAGGTGAGTTATAGCCTGTGCAACGGCCGGGTAAGCTGCGTGCTGCACCGCACGGTGCGGGCAGACGGCAAGCTGTGGCGGATCACCATGTCTGCCCCGCTGGCAGGCAACCTGCTGCCGGAGGAGCGCATGAGCGCCCGCGAGCGGGAGCTATGCCGCGAGGACCTGAACCACGATTTTCTTTCCGGCGTGTACAACCGCCGCTACCTTGAGACCGTGATCGCCGCCGAGCTGGATCGCTGGGCAGAGCAGGGGCGCAAGGCCGCTGTGGCGCTGATATCGCTGGATCACGGCGCACAGCTGCGGGACACCTACGGTCAGCCGGTGATGGATCAGCTGATCTGCTTTGTGGCAAACCAGTGGAAAAAGTATTTCGACATCCCGGGCAGTCAGATCGTCTGCCGCCTGACCGGCACCACCTTTGTGGTAGGCTGTCTGGACTTGGACGGCGGCCAGCTGGCCGAGCAGATGCGGAACATCTACGCCGAAATGCCCCACGAGTGCATCACCTCCATGGGCATGATGAAACGGGTGCCCTTTACCCTGAGCGTCGCAGTGGCAGGGCTGGACGAGCTGGACCGCGCCGCCAACTGCTGGCAGCGCCTGTACGCCATCTGTGACGAGCGGCTGCGCGGCATCCAGATCTCCGGCGGCAATAAGATCTGCTGAGAGCACATCATAAAACGGCGAATAACATTGCCTTTCAAAAGCCTTCACCCCTTGGGGACAGATTTCCCCCGGCCGGGGGAAGCCTTAAAGTGAAATACAACCGTATAAAATCCCCCTTTGGGCACATACTAGGTGCCAAAGGGGGATTTTTTGTATGGAAAACCAGAAAAACGATAACCTCAACCTGCTGGAAGCGGTGGTGCAGAACACCGAGATGGGCAAGAACACCCTGGAGCAGATCTTACCCATGACCAGCGATGTGCAGTTCAAGGCCGAACTATTGCGCCAGCGCAACATCTACCACCAGCTGAATCAGGAGGCGCACACCGCCATAGAAGCCTGCGGCGGCAGCGCGCAGGGGCAGAGCACCATGGCAAAGCTGAACACGAAAATGGGCATCGGGCTCAAGACCCTTACGGACAAATCCACCCGCAATCTGGCCGAGATGCTCACACAGGGCAGCGGCATGGGAGTGGTGGACTGCGTAAAAAGCTGCAAGGACTACCCCAACGCCGCCCCGGGCGCAAAGCGCCTTGCCCAGCGGCTGCAGGATTTTGAAGAGGATAACCGCATCCAGCTGGAACGGTTTTTGTGAATACGTTCCACCCCATAAAAACACAAAGTCGGGCAGTCCGCAGGCTGCCCGACTTTGCTATGATCTAAATATTTTTCCGCTATTGCGAAGCATTTACTCCCACAGCTTTTCGGGGTACTGGCCCTCGGCGGTCTTGCGGGCAATGGCCTCCACCACCAAAGGCTTATCCTCCCGGTAGGTGACGCCGAACCACTTATCCGTGCTGCGCAGCACCTGAATTTTTGCCTTGTTCTCCTCGATCAGCTCGGTCACCACCAGCGGCAGGAAATACTCGCACTTCAGGGGGTTCACCGGCAGGTTCTCGGTCAGCCAGCCCGCAAAGCGCTGCTCGGCCTCGTCCAGAAAGCTCTTGCCGAAGCCCCACAGGTTCATGCTCACAGGGGTGTCGCCGGGCAGGTCCACCCAGCTCTCGCCGCCGTCCTCGGTGTAATGTGCGCCACCGTCGCAGGGCTCGATGCGGGTGCGCTCGGTCACGCTTTGCAGGGTGCCGTCCTCGTTCTTGATGCACACACCGCGTGCCACGCTGCCGTTCTCAGACAGGGTGTTCTTCAGCAGATAGCTGACCATGCAGTAGCGGTAGAAATCATCATCGGCGTGGGTGGACAGGTAATCGTACATCACCTGAAACGCCTCCGGACCGTAGTAGTCGTCCGCATTGATGACCGCAAAGGGGCCGTCAATCAGGGGCTTTGCAGCCAGCACGGCATGGCAGGTGCCCCAGGGCTTTACACGTCCCTCCGGCACGGCAAAGCCTGCGGGCAGCTCTTCCAGCTGCTGGAAGGCATACTTCACCTTCATCGCCTTGGCCACGCGGTCGCCGATGGCTGCCTTGAAGGCGTCCTCGATCTCGTGCTTGATGACAAAGATCACGGTCTCAAAGCCGGCGCGGCGGGCGTCGTAAAGGGAATAGTCCATAATGACCTGTCCGTTGGGGCCCACCGGGTCGATCTGTTTCATGCCGCCGTAACGGCTGCCCATGCCGGCAGCCATGACGACCAGTACCGGTTTATTCATCTGCAATTCCTCCTGTATCTGCCGGGGTTTCCGGCATTGTAGCGTTCTGAGGCTATTATACACTGCTTCGCCGCCGGTGGCAAGGCACAGAGGGGGGGAAGAGGATCAGAAATGCGCGCCGCGTGCGCTTTGCGCATATTCAGCGGAAAAATTCTTTTTTAATAGCGCAATGCCGGAGCATCTGCGGACGCTCCGGCATTGCATTTTCACGGGAGAGGGCGCGGCAGGGCAGCTCCATCTATGAAAAAGGAGATCGGAAACGCCCGCAGGTGTTTCCGATCTCCCAAATCAAACTGTTTTTCCGCTCACCCCAGCTGGCTCTGGGTCAAGGACAACCGCTGGTAGGCGATGCGCGGGGTGCCGTCCTCCACATGGATGATGCCGCAGCGGGTAAAGCCCTCGCTTTCCAGCAGGTGCTGCATCACCTTGTTGTCGGCGTGGGTGTCGGCACGCAGGCTCTCGCAGTGCTCCAGACACCACTCCACCACCGCCTTGCCGATGCCCTTGCTCTCGCCCGCCGAAGCCAGCCGGTGCAGCGTACCGTAGGGCAAAGTGTCGTTGAGCCACTGTCCGTCCTCAATGACCTTGTAAGTGGGGTCCTCGCCAAGGACAAAGGCAAACACCGCCTGCATCCGGCCGTTCACCATGTACACGAACAGCCGGTTGGTGTCGATATCCTCTTCCAGCAGCTCCGGGCTTGGGTAATTGTCCCCCCACTGGGTAGAGTTGCCGTTTTTCGCCATGAATTCCCGCGCACGGGCATAGATATCCAAAATCCGTGCCATATCTGCTCTTACCGCTCCGCGAAACATATCCACTCATCCTCTCTTGCCCGCGCCCTGCCGCGCGGGGTACATTTATTTTAGTATAACACAATATTCCATAAAGTACCAGATTTTTCTCCATTTCGCGGCAAAAACAGACCGCCGTGCGCGGGGCAGCAGCACGACGGTCGGGGGAAGCAAAGCAAAAGAGGGCTTCATGCGGTGGGGCGGCGGGGAGCAGTGCCGGTGCGCACCAGCCGGTACTCCCGTGGACTCAGGCCGTAGCGCTCGTGGAACAGGCGGTAGAAGTAGCTGGTGTTCTCGTAGCCCACCTGTGCAATGATCTGCTGAATGTTCAGATCGCTGCGGCGCAGCAGCCGCGCGGCGGTCTCCATGCGGTGCTTTTGCAGCAGCTCCTTGTAGGTGCGCCCAGTCTGGGCGCGCACGCACTCGCTGACATACGCCAGCGAAACACCATAAGCCCTTGCCACATTGGAAAGGCTGGCCTCACGATAATTTTGGGTGATCTCCTGCAGCGCCGCCTGCACCAGTGCATCGCGGCTCACGGCCTCCATGCGGGCTTGCTGCGGGGAGCGTTCAAGCTTTGCCATCATTGTATCTGTCCTCCGTAACGGTGCGGCTGGCGGGGGACTGGGGGAAGCCGGACCACCCGCCGCACGATAACTGCGGAGCCCCTTCCGGGCTCTTATACCCTGAATACGAATGACCTGCCGCAGATATTGCAGAAAAGATAAAAATTTTTTAGTCAATTTTCGTTGTAGAGGGAGCTTTCCCACAGAAAAAGGCTGCCCGCCAAACGGCAGACAGCCTTTTCCAGAAGAAAATAAGGAAAACACGCGCCCAAAGGGGCAGAGTGAGTATCAGAACATACTTTCGTCCTTGTAGCGCCCGGTGCGCACGAACTGCACCCACTCGGCTACGTTCACGGCGTGGTCGCCGATGCGCTCCAGATACTTGATGACCATCAGCAGATCCAGCGCGGCGTCCACCTTGGCGGGGGCGGCGGCGATCTCCTGTGCCAGCGTGTGCTTGATGGCGTTGAAGTCGTAGTCCACGGCGTCATCTGCGGCGATGACGCGGCGGGCGGCGATCTCGTCCTCGGCGGTCAGGGCAGCCATGGCGTCAATGATCATCTGGTAGGCCTTGCGTCCCATGGCAATAGCCTGACTGACGGCGGGGTCGCCCTCCTTGCGCACGGTGACAAGATGCGGGATGATCTCGGCGATATCCGAGGCGTGGTCGCCCATGCGCTCGATATCGGTGACCACCTTCATGGCGGTGGAAATGTGGCGCAGGTCGCCCGCCACCGGCTGCTGGCGCAGCAGCAAGGTCATGCAGCGGTGCTCGATGTCCCGCTCCATGTTGTTGATGCGGTCATCCCCCTGCACGATCTTCTGGGCGGCTGCGGTGTCGGCGGTGCACAGCGCTTCCAGCGCGTTCTCCACGGCCTCGGCGGCGTTCTGCCCCATCTCCACCAGTGCGGTCTTGAGGGCTTCCAGATCGCTGTCGTATTGTTTGCGAATGCTCATTGCTTTGTTCCTCCCTGCATTAACCGAACCGGCCGGAGATGTAGTCCTCGGTGCGCTTGTCCCGGGGCGTGCTGAAGATCTGGTTCGTGGGGCCAACTTCCACCAGTTCACCCAGCAGGAAGAAGGCGGTGCGGTCGCTGATACGGGCCGCCTGCTGCATATTGTGGGTGACGATGACCACGGTGTAGTTCTTTTTCAGCTCGTTCATCAGCTCCTCCACCTTCATGGTAGAGCCGGGGTCTAGTGCGCTGGTGGGCTCGTCCATCAGCAGCACCTCGGGCTTGACCGCCAGAGCGCGGGCGATGCAAAGACGCTGCTGCTGCCCGCCGGAAAGGCCGAGGGCGCTCTTTTTCAGGCGATCCTTCACCTCGTCCCACAGGGCTGCACCCCGCAGAGAGGTTTCCACCAGTTCGTCCAGCTCGGCCTTATTGCGCACGCCGTGCAGCTTGGGGCCGTAACGCCGCATGGCACAGAAAATCTCCTCCTCACGTCCCTCATAATCATAGTTACCCTGCACCACGCAAAGATCTTGATCACTGTTTATTATCTGGCTATCAGGCGTATTGACATGACTCTTGCAAAATGAGAGATAATGAATGGCATCCAATAGATTCGTCTTCCCCATCCCGTTATTGCCGAAAAAGCAATTCATCTTGGGCGAGAAAAGCCCCGCCGCCGTTTCATAGGCGGAGCCGCTTTTGATCCAAAAGCCGAAGCTTACCGACCGGACGTGATCCTGCTTTTCCATCAGAACTCTAAGCCCGTTGGGAAACGTCACCTTTTCCATCAAGTTAAGTCATCACCATTCCTTACTGGGTCAATACCCGAATCCATTTCCACCGGTTTACCTTCACCAGAGCCACAAAGCACTTAAGAATCTGGTCTGATTTCAAGCACAGGAACACAACCTCTGGAGAAGCGTGGAATACAAACGCCGCCAGCGCGGAGGCCGGCAGCACGATCAGCCACATGAAGATGCTGTCGTTAATCAAAACAAAGGTGGTATCACCGCCGCCCCGGACAAAACCAGTCAGCACATTAAGCTGGTAGCCGGTGCCCACGGTAGTGATACATAAAATGATAATAAAATGCACCGCCATGGTTTTAGTTTCAGGCGTGATGGCGTAAAAGCCCAGGATAAAGTCCTTAACCAAATACAACGTCACGCCGGTAACCAAGCCTAAGGCTAAAAACACCAATTGGAGCCGTTTCGCGTACCGCTTCAGCTCCTCTATCTTACCGGCGCCGATCCATTTTCCAGTCATCACGCCGGTGGCGTTGGCGGAACCATGGATAATCACCGTAAGCCAAACTTTGGCTTTGGCATAAATGTTGCATAAAGTCCATGTC
>OGXH01002988.1_pt1 | contig 11307 bp, 8 predicted proteins | sample 1576241 | NCBI WGS metagenome assembly OGXH01 (sample SAMEA3541529, study PRJEB24748) | human gut metagenome | biome: human gut; feature: human-associated habitat; material: faeces | place: China | collected 2012
GTTCAGGCAGCTGTCAAGTGCCACACTGTCCGGAGACAGAAGTGTAACCTTAACATCCTCTATTGTCGTGCGCAGAATGTAATCCTGTATCGTGGCATAAATCTTGATACTTCGTTCTTTCTGTCCGAAAACATTGCAGGCGCACGAGAGCATAAATATAAACAAAATACACTTTCTCATAATGTTAGGTTTTTATAGGTTTCCTTTTAATAACATACAGAAGTACTTCTCCTCATGTTATTATGATATCATCAGAGTTTGACGGCTTTTTATGATATAAAGACGCTCGAAACACTAAATTCTAAACAAGATAGCAAAGAAATTAACGTTTGTTTTCTTTGTGTTGTATAAAAGGTAAAAATATGTTATAATATTGACTCCGGAATCAATATACACGAATCGTGTTTGAGATTTGACGTAAAACCGTCTTTGCTTTTATTTAATGTATAGGAGTAAACTGTAAGGTGAAAAGACAGCTTGGGCTGTCTTATGGCATTCGGTTTAACCCAAGCTGTGATAAGAATCAGAGTTCAAGAGCGAGCGCAGCCATGATGGCGTCGTCCATATCATAGTATCTGTATTCTCCAAGGCGTCCGCCAAAGATTATATTGGGGAAAAGGCTTGCGGCGGCTTCGCGGTATCTGTTGTAAAGACGATGGTTGCGTGCATTGTTCACCGGATAATATGCCTCCTGCCCCGGACTCCATTGGGTTGGATATTCGCGTGTGATTATTGTGTAAGGAAGCTTAGGTTGCGTAGGACAGAAATGCTTATGCTCTATTGTCCGCGTGTAGGGCACATCAGGCGATGTCTCGTTTATTACGGCAATGCCCTGATAGTCGGACACATCCACACGTTCGGTATGGAACTCCAGACCGCGATAGTCCAGCGCGCCGAAACGATAGTCCATAAGTTCTTCTATCATACCGGTGTAAACAATCTTTGGCGCACGCCCGAGCCAGAAGTCGCGTTGCTTGCAGAAGTCTGTTCCTGTCAGTGTCTTCACACCGTCGAGCATTCGTCTTACCATGGCATGATATCCGTTGGCGGGGATGCCTTGGTGTCTGTCACCGAAATAACGGCTGTCGAACGTTGTGCGTACGGGAAGGCGTTCTATTATCTCCGCAGGTAGTTAAGTCGCAGCACGTCCCCACTGCTTTTCGGTATAGCCTTTAATAAGCAGGTCGTATACCGTTCTGCCTATAAGGCTGACAGCTTTCTGTTCAAGATTTTCAGGACAGGGATAATATTCCTTCTCACGTTCTGCTGCCAATATGCATGGTATGTCGTCAGGACGCATTGTACCGAATATCTCATGGAAGGTCATAAGGCTGACAGGCATGTGATAGTATCTGTCGGCATTGCGCGCAATGACTGTATGCACGTAACTGTTGAAGTCGGAGAACCGTCGCACGAAAGACCACACCTGCTCATTGTCTGTGTGGAAAATGTGTGCACCGTACAGATGGACATTAATGCCTTCTGTCATCTTGTCGCGCACATTGCCGCCTACGTCATTGCGGCGTTCGAGTACCAGACATCTCAGACCTTTCTCTCTGGCTCGCCATGCTGTGACAGCTCCGTAAAGTCCGCTGCCTACAATTATTATGTCGTAATCGTATGAGTCCATATATGTATTATGTTTTAAATCATAAACAGATGATCTAATTTGACAGCAAAGATAAGGATAACATCCGTGAATCTTATAACATTGATTGATTTTGAACAGCTAACCTACCTCTAAATTGCAATAACAAAGCAGACGTTTGGCTGATAAAGATGAAATATAATAGACGCAATCCTTTTATCACGTTAATTGTCATTCAAATAAGTCTTTTAAATAACCTATTTTTATACTTGCAAAAGTATAAAGAAGATGTAGAACTGTAAAGTTTTCCGCTGATAATTTTGTAATTAAACGATTTGATTGTATATTTGCAGCAACAGTTCTCGCCACGCCTCTCAACGATGCGTACCACGGCGAGACTTCGTTTTTTATAGATGTATATGAAATATGCCAAACAACCAATAGCACTATCGCAGCAACTCAAACTTTTAGAGCAAAGAGGTCTGATAATTCAGAATGAAGAAACAGCCTTAAGCCAACTTCAATCTATCAGCTACTTCAGACTTGCGAGTTATTGGCATTCTATGGAAGTTCCGAACTCTGACAAGCATCGGTTCCTCCCTGACAGCAACTTTGATGATGATATTGAATTGTATCAGTTTGACAAAAAGCTAAGGACATTAGTTTTCGCATCCATTCAAGACATTGAGATTGCCTTACGCACACGAATCATTCAATGGTTCTCTTTAAAATACGGAGCGTTTTGGTTTATGGATGTAAGGCTTTTCAAAGACGAGGGCATATTTGCAAACTGTATTGAGAATATACAAAAGGAAGTAAACCGTTCAAATGAAGATTTCCTGAAAGAACATTTCAAGAAATATAATGATCCGTCGTTGCCTCCTGTATGGAAAACTATGGAAGTTATCTCTTTCGGCACTTTATCCAAGTTATATTGTAATTTCAACGATACCGGCGTAAAGAAGCAGGTAGCAAAAAGCTTTGGTTTACCACAGTATCTATATTTGGAAAGTTGGATGAAATGCGCATCTGTTTTACGAAACTATTGTGCTCACCACGCACGACTTTGGAACCGCCGTTTTCCTATTATGCCTCAGCTCCCAAAAAGCTTGCCTCTTCAATGGATTGGTACAAAATGCATACGACCAATCAAACTATATGGTCAAGTTTGCTGTTTGGCATATTTGGAACAAAGTATTAATCCCAATAGCCAATTCAAAAGCAGAATAAAAGCTTTATTTTCAAACACTCCACAGACAATATTAAAAGCTATGGGCTTTCCTGCAAACTGGCGTGAAGAACCTTTGTGGAACGACTAAGCACAAACATTCAAAAATGTTCTTTTTGCAGGTTTGTGAATATTTAATGAGCCTGATTTTTGGAGAATGCCAACCAAGTGACAATATATCAACGATCTACCCGCAGATTTTTATGTCATAAAAGGCGGTAAAACGAGAAAGTGGGGATTTTTGTTGTCCCCACTCCCGTTGATTTTCAGTCTGTTGCTCAATACGTTACACCGATTTTCGGCTTAATACTCATCCTCGTTGAAGAGGAAATCTTCTTTTGTCGGATAATCAGGCCATATATCCTCAATGCTCTCATACACGTCACCTTCATCCTCTATTTCCTGCAAGTTTTCAAGCACTTCGAGCGGTGCGCCGGAGCGCATGGCATAGTCTATGAGTTCATCTTTGGTTGCGGGCCAAGGTGCATCTTCAAGTTTAGAAGCCAATTCAAGTGTCCAATACATAATCTTTCTTTTTATATTAGGTTTTTTATGTACGCGCAAAAATAATAAAATTTATGCTATATGCAAGAAATCGTGAGAGTTTTTTCTGCTGTATTACTAATAAAATTTAAATTTCTTGCTAAAACAAACAGATAGTCTGATAGTCTGTTCATGAAAGCAAGTGATGTGTAATCATTTGTATTTCGCTCCGTCATCGACAGCATCCTGCGTTCCGCACGCCTGCACAATGCACGGCAGACATGGCATGTGGCAGCCGCAGGAGTTCCCCCTGGAATGACGAATGAATGTAATGGAGGCAGCGAACTTTGCAGACGGTCTATCTCATTCTCAAGACCTGCTACATCAGAAGCGGAAACAGTTGATTGTGAGAAACCGGCAAACTCGTTCCCTATCCGAAACAGCAGACATTGTATCTCGGAGATGAAGTCTTTGTCACGACCGTCCTCCATCACGGATGTAAGCAGACCGAGATATGAGTTGAGCTCATCCATAGTGCCATATAACTCAATACGCCAGTCAGTCTTGTCTGTACGCCTGCCGTCTGGCAGTGATGTGGTGCCGTCATCTCCTGTACGTGTGTATATTTTCATTGTCTTATATTAAAAGTTCACAATATAATTCTGTTTTATCCTTTTGTCGAAGAACAATATACCGCAGTAATACAGATCGAATGTAACCCCTGTACGGCTGTCATTCATCATACTTTTCCATATCTCCCGCGCGGCATGGCTGCCTTTTATGCCCTCGAGAATCATTATGGAGTCATCAGGGATGTTGTCTATAAAACAAGGAGAAAACTCTCTGTGCACGTCTTTCAGATTAATGCGGAAAAGCAATGGCGACGGAATGCTGTCATATGGCTTGTTTCTTTCAACCGCATAAGTGTCACGATAGTCAATCACCCTTGTCTTGCGGCATCCTGCATTTACGTATGCCACAAGTGCAGCGTCACTTCTACCGATATTGATGAATGTCATCGGCTGCTGATAATTGGCGATTCTAAAATACAGTCTGCATAACTTCTCGTCTGTAGAACCGATATTGGGAAACTCCTCTCTAAGGTCTGCATATGCGTAATATGGATAGTGCTCGTTTACCACATACCGTATGAAACGATAGGCGGACGGAGACTGTACTCCAAAGCCCCGACAATGGGTGATGCGGCTCAACCACGTCACCATCTCACGAAAACCATAACCATTCCAGACCACGTGCACTGATATATTTTGTTATTACGTTTAAATGTGTAAGCTTACTCCTATTTAGCGGTACGGAGACAATAGCGGAATGCTGTCTATAGACCACCGAGTGCATCTTATCTTATGCAAAGATAATGAAAGGTGAGTGCAACAGCAAGATGGGAAAACAGAGTTTTACCGTACTTGATACTGCCGAACCGCATCTTATATTATGCAAAGATAATGCAAATGAGCGGAAAGAGAGCTTGCTCTTTGTTTCCCGAGTGCAACTTATCTTATGCAAAGATACAATTAAATCGCATAAAATAATTAACAGCTTTCACAGTTTATTTAAACCACAATCAGTCATCAGAAGGTTTTAGCGTGTCATGATACCTTATATCAGGTGCTTAAACGCTCTTCAATGATTAAAAAAACATGTCTCATTGTTGTTATCCTTGACATAGCCAACATGTGGTATAATATGAGTAATTTAAAGCTCCAGTCATACAAATCACGCATAAAGTATGATGATTCGGAGTAAAACCTAAAATTGAATGCCGTATGTTTTGCGTTAAGACATATAATGCTTATATTTGCGATAACTGAAAATCTGAATCGTTATGAAGAAAATGTTATTTCATATCCCTGCGGCTTTGTGCCTTGCAATAGTGTTCGCGCTTGCGGCGTGCGAGCAGCCTGTGACTGGTGATGTAGATGACACGAAGGGTGAAGAACAGCTGTCGGAAGGCGACATTAACGTGAAATTCAATGTTTGCAACTTGGAGATGATTCCATTTGACGACGCCGTTTATGCAGCCCGCAGGGTTACTGACATCCGTAAGGCTTGCACTCGTATTGAGCTTGCCGTGTTCAAGGGAGACCGCCGTGTGGCAATTGTGAGGCAGGATAAGGGTGATAAAGTTTTCGGACAAGTATCCCTGTCACTCGACGAAGGAGAATATACTGTAGTCGTGATAGCCCATAACGGTGAGGGAGCTGCAACGCTTACATCACCGAATGAGATAAAGTTCAAGGACAACAAGGTCACTGATACGTTTTACTATTGCGGTGACATAACGGTTGACAGTGATTCATCCTACGACCTTACTCTCAAGCGTGCCGTTGCCATGGTGAGGTTTGTTGCGGAGGATAAGGTGCCGGCAGGAGTCAGCAGTATGAGGTTCTATTATACGGGCGGAAGCAGTACCTTCGACGCTGTGAACGGTTGCGGATGCGTGAACTCCCGCCAGACGGAAATACGCGATGTGCCCGCCGCAGCCCATACGGCTTCATCACATTACGACATATACACTTTCCCGCACAGCGACGACCGCCCGCTCAATATCACGGTGACTGCACTCAACGCCTCGGGCGGTATTGTGGATGAGCGTAAGTTTGAGGACGTGAAAGTAGAGCGTAACCAGATTACACGTTATTCAGGCATATTCTTCGGAGAGTCTCCGGGTGCGGGACGGTGCATATCCATTACCGTTGACAATGAATGGACGCAGGTTGACTATTCTTATTGAGTCTTCATGTCCGTCTGTCTCACCATAGGCGGTCCGTCAGACCGCCTATGATTCATTTCCGTATGATTGTTCGCTCTCCATCCATCTTCCGCACTATTGCCGTCATAATGATTCCGGATTTTTAACGATATAGCCGACGGGATGGCGTACAAAACCTAAGGGCAATATGGCATAAAGCCTTATGCAATACTGGTAAGGCATGACTGTTCGGAATAAAGGTGTCTTGTTCTTTATGCATTCGAAGGTAAATGTTGCTGCGATAATTTAAAATGGAAAAGAACATTAAAGCCGGTTTGGAGCATGATATAATATAAGCTGTAATATACACCTTATTTAATAAGGGCAGATTCTCATGCTTCATCCGTATTACGTGCTGATGTCTGACGGTTTTAATCCGAATTGTCATCATACTTCTGTTCTTATTTCGTGCAGCTGTCAGCAATCTTTTTTATAATACCAACACACATAATCTGGAAAAGCGGCAGGCTGACTTACGGCAGTAGCGAAGTAGAGGGACAACGCTCCTATAACCGGATAACAAAGAAGTTTTGGCTGTCTGACGGTAGATTCTGGTTTAATCATAATGCTTCAGATTTAATTCATGTATATCATGACGGCAGATATGCATAAAAAATGGAGTGCGTCCCAAGCTTTCCATTCACTTTTGGGACGCACTCCTTTTCAGACATCCGATGTTACGGATATTGTCAACTTATCTTACAAGAATCTTCTTTGTGGCAGAGCCTATCTTAACTACGTAAACGCCTTCGCGCACGCTGACAGCATATCTTCCTGATACTTCACCCTTGAATATCTGCTTGCCGCCAGGTGTGTAAATCTCTGCCGTTGTGGGCGAGTCTGTAGTGAATACAAGCTCATGGTCGCCGCTCTCGACAGTTACGGTAGCGTCGGTGACTCCGTCTATTGAAGTTGAGATGGTGAACTGTACAAGTACGTCGGTAGCCTTGGTGACAGTGAACTTGTTGTCTACGATAAGCTTGCCGTTGGCTTTTGCCGCAGCTGCCTTGTATCCTTCAGCAGGTATTGCCTCCAGCCTTATCACACTGTTCTTCATCACCTTGTCGCCGCTCTTCACCTCGCTGTTGTCCTCATTGTAGAGCTTTACTTCACCGTTGCTTGTCGGTATTATCGTGACGTAGGCAAGGTCGCAGCCTGTGCCGTCGCCTTCAACGTCCAGCTTCCATCCCTTTGCTCTTGCAATGTCGCTTTCGGCATGGGATGCGTCGTTATCGTTGGCGCTTCCGGACTCGTTAACCCACAGTGTGTTGGTTGTGCCATATCCAGAGCTTTGCACCTCTTTCCATTCGTTGAGCGAATAATAGAAGTCGTTCAGCGTACATGCGTCCCAACCGTTGTTTCCTACATATATCAGTGAGAGCTCCGTCTGGTTGCTTAGGTCAAGTCCGGTGAGGTTGTTGCTTTGTACAAGCAGTGTCCTCAGTTTCGTGTTGTTACTCAGTTCCAGCTCTGTCAGCTTGTTGCCATAGGCAGACAGCTCTTCCAGCTCGCTGTTGTTGCTAAGGTCAAGTGACGTGAGACTGTTGCTGCTCACGTTGAGCGTCTTCAGTCTTGGCATACCTGTCACATCCACTGTGTTAAAGTAGTTGCCTTGCAGTATGAGCTTCTCCACCTTGTCGCATGCCCCGAGGTTCATCTCTGAGAGAGCATTGTTCTTCAGGTCTATGTTCACCAGATCTTTCTGGTTCGACAGATTGAGGTCCTCAATGTAGTTCCCGTATGCTATGAGGTCGGTCAGCTTCGGATTGTTGGTCACGTCCAGACTCTCGAGTTCCGAGTATGCGCAGTCGAGGTACTCAAGGTCGGGCTGGTTGCTCACGTCAAGAGTACTGATTGCATTCATGTATGTCTTCAATGTGCGCAGTTTTCCGTTGTCGCTGATGTCTATGGCTGTTATCATGTTGTCAACACCGAATCCCGCATAGCTTGAGAAGTCGGCGTAGGTCACGTCACCCTTTACAATGACCTTTGTGCCTGTCGTGCCGTTGTCATTTACCACGGCTTTTACAGTTTTGCCTATGACGTAAGGTTGTGGTTCTCCGTCTCCCCAGTCAACGGTTATCTCCGTTCCGTCCTCGTCAGCGGCAAGGAAATACTGCTGCACCGCACCGCTCGGCACCGTCAGTGTGATGGTCGGCTCGGTAGCTTTTACGAATACAGGTCTCACCGTCGCGGTGGCTGACACTACGAATATGGTGTCTTCCACCAGTTGTCCGTTTACCTCCATGCCTGCGAGTTTGAATCCTTCTGCGGGCACTTGTTTCACCGAGATGGGGTAGCCGGGTTTCACCTTCTCGCCAACGGCTGTCCATGTCTTCAGATCCTCGCCCATCTGAGTAAGCTCTACCGAGCCTTCTGCGGCTTGTTCCACGGTGAGTGCCACCGGCTCCATCGGTGCGCTGCCGTCACCCTGTACGTCTGTTCTGTATTGGTATTCCTCGCCTGTTATAAGCTCTGTGTCTGAAGTCTCCACTCCAGGAATGCCGTCAATGTATACGTTTGTCCAGCGCGATTCGCTCATGTGCGGAGGCATGGCGGCAAACGTGAAGTTCAAGGTCTGCGGTGTCATCCGCTTGTTGTCGCGCAGGTCGAGTCTTTTCAGACCGTTGTAACCTATCTGGTCGTGCATGTCAAGAAACTCGATGGCTGTGTTTTTCGCGCTGACGTTAGCCAGATACAACTTGCCTGTGAGGTCGAGACGTGCTATCTCCGTGCTGTCTATGGTTATGTTGCGCAGCATCCCGAGCTTGCTTACGTCAAGTTTCTTTATTGCAGTGTTGCTTACATTCAGATCTTGTATGTTTGTGTTGTTGTCTATGGCGAGTTTCGTCATCGGTGTATGGTCCACGCTGAGAGAGCGGAGCTTCTTGTTGTTCACAAGATTCAGCTCGGATATTTTTGTGTTCGATATTCTCAGCACGTCCAATTCCGGACATCCTGTTACGTCAATCTCTGATATCTCTATGTTGCCGCTGATTTCAAGACTGTTGAGTTTTGGATAGAAATCACCGATGGTAAGGTCCATCAGCGAACCGTTCTGTATGCTCAGATAGTTCAGCTCGGGCATGCTCTTTTCGTAGAAGTGCACTATGTCGCAGTCGTCCATGTTGACAGACACCAGAGAGTTGTTGTCCGCGAAGACAACCGTAGACAGTTCCGGATTGCGGTTTATCGTGAAGCTCTCCAGTTTTTCCATAGCCATCAGGTTGAGCATGACAATGTTGTTGTCGCTCAGGTCAAGCGATTTCAGATTGTCAAGACCTGTGAGGTCGGTGCCCTCATAGGTAAGCAGGTTCTTCTGGGCATTGAGTCTGGTCAGTGTCTGCTCCCCATAGAACGCTATCGAGGTTATCTGCTGCTCAGGCACGTCGAGCGTGTTTATAGCCCCGTATATGCGTACCGTGTCACCGAGAAGCTTGCCCTCGACGTCCGAGTTTGTCCCCCACCACGTCTTGGTGCCTTTCTTTACCTTTTTGCCGTCGCCGAAATCCACTATAATGGAGTCACCCTCCGTCGGTTCGACACTGAATGTGAACGTTGAGCCATAATCAAGGCTCGTGCCTATCTTCACCATCTTCTCTTGTGCGGAGAGGCAAAGAGATATGATGGCAAAGCCAAACATAAGTAACAATCTTTTCATACAAAAAATCTTAATTTTATGGTTTGTAAAAGAAAAATGTGTGATAAATTTATAATAAAACGTTCAATGTGTAATTAAATTAATATTTATTTAATCATAAATTAACATTCGGTTGTTTGGTATGGGAGCACCGTTGGATGCTTTGCGAACACTCCCTCGGATTTATGTATTTTTACCGTCATATTTCAGGTTATACATCCATGCCGTTTCCCAACGATTCTATTACAGTCTGACAATCAAAAATCATGATTCTCCTATACATGATTTATATGGCAAATTTCCATCATCCCGCTGCTGCTTTCCCTTCGCTCTTTAACCCCGAATAGGTCATTATACTTCCGTTATTGTTTCGCACTGCTGTCAGCCGGATTGTCTTATGACCTCGAAACGCAGCTGGAGGAAATCAACGCCAAGCTGGATGAAATCGGCTACACGGAGGAAGTTGTCCGCAAGAGCGTGACCGAATCCCTGCTCATCAGCAAGGCGGAAGATTACGCGGTGAAGGACGTGACCGTGACGGAGGACGAAATCGTCGCGGACTTCAACAGCAAGGTTGAAGCGGCAAAGACCTCCTACGAATCCGACCTGTCCGCGTATGGCAAGGCGGTGCTCAACGGCACGACGGTCTACTATCGTCCGGCGGGCTACCGCAACGTCAAGCAGATTCTGATTAAGTACAGCGACGAAGATTCCGCGCTGGTGTCCAATATCCAGACCGCGCTGGACAACGTGATTACCGAGCAGAACAACGCCGCCAACGTGATGGCGAAGCTGGGCGTGGCGAACATGGACGAGCTGGCGAATCAGGTCACTGTGACGCTCAAGCCCGCCACCGAAACGCCCACCGCGACCGTGGAGGTTGAAAGCTCCGTGTCCGCGTTCGAGGAAGGGCTTGACGAGACGGTGGCTGCGACGGCTGTGACGATTGCCGAAGCGAAGGCGAAGCGCGCGTTCCTTGAGCAGCAGCTGGCGGACGCGAAGGCGAAGGCGCTGGCGAACATCACCCCCGAAGCGGACGAAGTGCTGGCGGCGCTGGCGGAAGGTCAGGACTGGGACACGCTGGCGGAAGCCCACAACGACGACCCCGGCATGAAGGCGGGCGCGGCGAACGCGGCAACCGGCTATCCGGTCTGCGAGGGCTTCACGCAGTTTGACGCTGCCTTTGTCGAGGGCGCGATGGCGCTGCAAAACGTCGGCGATTACTCCGACAAGATTGAAGGCAGCTACGGCTACTACATCATCCAGTACACCTCCGACGTGGTGGAAGGCGCGGTGGACATGGAGACGGTGCACGACACCATTTCCTCCTCCTTGCTGAGCAGCAAGCAGAGCACCGTGCGCGACGAAGTGGTGGCGCAGTGGGTGAAGGATGCCAACGCCACGATTAACAAGGACATCCTGAACGACTAATTCCCAATACAGCAAAATCCCCCGATTCGCGCAGAGTCGGGGGATTTTTGTGGGTTCTTCACGGAATCTTGGGGGAGCAAACAAGGGCTTAGGCGAAGCGCCAAAAAAAGCCGCACGCGGAAGGAGCATGAAAGCGCGACCAACTCAATCGCGAAAAGGGGTCAAGG
>OGXH01002993.1_pt1 | contig 11286 bp, 9 predicted proteins | sample 1576241 | NCBI WGS metagenome assembly OGXH01 (sample SAMEA3541529, study PRJEB24748) | human gut metagenome | biome: human gut; feature: human-associated habitat; material: faeces | place: China | collected 2012
TAAAATATTATAATTATGGTGCAAATACGATCGCTGTATTGATATCAGAAAAAAGCTGTATTTGTAACTTGCTTTTCATCATTTTTATATACTTTTAAATATTCTTGGTATTCCTCAATATCAACCGGTTCAAGATTTTCTATATCTGCCAATGTAAACTGATCGATCGTATAGTTTTTATAAACCGGATTATTTTCCATTAAAAAACGGAAAAACACACGAATATCGTATGCGTAGGAAATTCGTGTGTTAGCGGATGTCGTTGGCTCTATAGCTCTGAAATAATCTTTCGCAAACGATGGTAATGTTTTTAATATTTCCCTTAGCCGTAATGTATAATCGATATATTTTTGTTCATGATATGTTTTTACATCATAACTTACACGTAAACCTTCATCTGAAGTATTTTCCTTATTTGCCATAATTATATTCCTCCTTTATTTATTCGGATATACATATTATATCAAATGTATATCTTTACGTCCATATCTTTTGGAAAAATCAGTATTTGTCGTATAGATTGATCTATATTATAAGACAGCCGATAAAAATGAGTATTACTTCTATTTCTCACGGCTGTCGGTTGGAGTGTATATATCAATACATAGGGTGTATATTGATACCGATTTAAACATATCATTCAGTCATATACATAATCATAAGATTTTCTCCCGAATAAATTTTATCAGAAGAAAGTCCGTTTATCTCCTTAAGAACTTTAACATATTCTTCTGTCGAACTATATTTTTCAGGAAGATTTTCATTTGCGATATCCCACAAAGTATCGCCTTTTTCAATCTTAATACTTTTATAATAGATATAAGTACTTTCGTGATCCGGCGTATCCTTTTCCTTTGCGGAAACAAAAAATGCACTAAACGACATACTTACAAATAAAACAATAACAACTCCCACGAATAAATTACGAGCATGTTGTTTTAATATAGCCGATTTTTTTGATCTTTTTTCATTTCTTTTTCCCTTCATAATAGTATCCCCTTTATCTCTGCTTATTTTTACACTTTGTTTTCTCTTATTATTTTGTAATATTCAGTCTGCAAGAAAAATGTATACATGTATTCTTCGATTCGAATATTTGTTCCGCGAACTTATGTTCTATATTTGGATTATACAATAAGAACAAATGTTTGTCAACACGGAAATCGAACATATTTTCGCAACAAATGTTTGCTTTTTGTTCTTCGTTGTGTTACCATTATTTTAATAAAATAAACGGACTATAATATCGGAGGAAACTATGTCACAAGGAAAAATAAGTAAAAAACAACAGGAAATTTTAGAATATATTAAATCACAGATTCTTCAACGGGGGTTTCCGCCTGCTGTTCGGGAAATATGCGAAGCTGTAAATTTAAAGTCTACTTCTTCTGTTCATTCACATCTTGAAACATTAGAAAAAAACGGTTATATTCGGCGCGATCCGACAAAACCCCGTGCGATCGAAATTTTGGACGATATGTTCAACCTGACGCGGCGTGAAATGGTTCATGTACCGATTATCGGGCAAGTTGCCGCAGGAGAACCGATTCTGGCTCAGGAAAACATTGAAGATTACTGGCCGGTTCCCGCTGATCGTATGCCGAATAAACAGACATTTTTTTTAAAGGTAAAAGGAGAAAGTATGATCAATGCCGGTATACTTGACGGCGATATGGTTCTTGTGGAAGAAGATTCCACAGCTTCTAATGGAGATATGGTCGTTGCGTTGATCGAGGACGGAGCAACCGTAAAAACATTTTACATATTCTTCAAAAACTTCATACATTGAAAATGCTTCTTTCAGCTTTGTTTGAGCTACACATATATTATCTTTTATAAAGCTGTCAAAAATCTTATCATCAGTAAAGTTTTTATGTACCTCCGCTATCCAACGCTCAGGAAACGGCAGCGAACGCATGAATTTATAAAGATTGTCGGTGATTTCATTGAGAGTTTTATCCGCAAAAGCGTTTTTCAGCAGTTTGTAGCTTTCATAATCTTCTTCACAAAGCTTTTCATAAGCCTGCGTGATAGCTTCCTGCAAAATAAGATTTTGTACACTGTCATCAAGTATATCAAGTCCTCCCTGAAAATCAAATTCATGTAGATTACTTTTCACAAGGTCAAGACAGAAAGAATTTATTGTAGATATCCTCGCAAGCTGGATAAGATTTTGCTGACTAAGCAACCACTTGTTTTCAGGGTCACGGCGAAGCTGTTCGTCAAAAGCACGGCTGAGTTTTTCTTTCATGCTTGAAGCGGCTTCTTTTGTGAATGTTACTGCAAGAAGTCTGTCGGCAGGTATTTTATTTTTTTCATCAGAAAGAAGTTGTATCATTCGTTCTATAAGCACAGTGGTTTTGCCGCTTCCTGCCGCCGCTGAAACTATAATGCCCTTGCCACGGTCACTAATGGCTCTTTCCTGCTCTTTGGTCCATTTTGTATCAGCCAATTATTTTTTTCTCCTTTCTGTCAGTTAGTTCTTCCATAAGTTTTTCTTCATAAACGCTGTCTTTCACGTCTGTAACGTCCTCTTGGTTTACCCTGCCGCAGATATCGTGAAAATCACAGTGCTTGCAGGCTTCCGCCACAGGTCTTGCCTGAATGTTTCCCTGACAAAGCTGTTCACCAAACTGCGCCACTTTGCCTATAGTAAATTCTCTGAGCTTTGTAAAAAAGCCGTCCGGAACAGTGCCTGAAATGCCGTTGGTTTTAGAATATTTAAAAGGCGCATAGGCGTAATTTTCTTCTGAGCTGAAAGCTTCGGTGACAGCCTTTATATCAACGACTTTTCCTATAGGCTTGAAAGCGTTTAGCCGTGATCTGCTCTCGGCTTCTTCTACGTCAGCGTCGGCTGTCTGCTCGTATGTTTTAGGCTTGTTTCCTAGCGTGTAGTATACGATACCAGCCTGCTTCAATCCACCGTCTATATTCACTGGATTTTTGGTTTCAAGTAAAGCGGTAAGATACACGAACATCTGCAAATTAAGGCCATTGTAGAGCATTGAATATTTAAGGTCAATAGAGCCTGTTTTATAATCGATTATCCTCACATATTTTTCACCGTTCTCGTCCTCGAAAACGTCAACTCTGTCGATAATTCCCGTAAGGATTATCTTATCTCTGCCGTTTACGTCTATGATAAGTCTGTCTTCTCCTTCGGACTTGTCTATTTTGTATTCCAAAAGCGCAGGTCTGAATTTTGAGTTAAGAAGCTCATGCTGCATAAATCGCACGATATGCAGGATATTGCTTTCCATACGCTCCTGTAAAAATACAAATGACGGAGATTTTCCGAACATTCCACCAAGGCTTTCCTTTATATATTCGGTAACGTTTTTGTGGATATACTCTTTTATCTCATCATCTGAGAGAGTAAGGAAAGCATTGTCAAAGCCTGTGCCGTCATCATCTTTACGCATTATCTTTTCAAGAAGCTGATGAATGATAAGTCCCCTGTTAAGCCCGTCGATATCTGCCTTTCTGACAGTTTTAAGACCAAGACCATACTTGCAGAAATAATTGAACGGGCATTTATAATATGTATCAAGCTGAGTAGGCGAGACCTTTGCAGGCTGTTCTGACATGAAAAGCTTTTCTGCTGTCTTTTCGTCAAGCTTATAGTCACCGTTTTCATGAAGATTCTTTGTTCGCATAAGTTTCTCGGCATATTCCTGCGATAACCCCAACACAGACCTAATCGCAGAAGTTGTAGCGTTTTTATCACGGGAATGTTCCATATATTTATAGTAAGCTGTCCTGAAGGAAGTGCAGTAAAAATCAAGCCCCATATCCTGAGCTTTGGTATTGATTTTGCCGAACATTCCGTTAAGCTCGGAAACAAGCGCAGATGGGTGGTGAGTTTCTCCTACAAGGTCAGATTCTGAATAAAGCACATAGAGCTTTTCGTCTGCAAGGGTAAAAGCGTTGTAGCACACAAGCTTCTCTGTCTGAAAAGATTTTCTTGCGCTGTGTGAGATATGAATATCGCTTCCCTCTAATATCATTTTTTCATTTTCTGTGATAAGTCCACCAGAGCTTAAAGACGCAGGAAATATGCCGTCGTTCACCTCAACAAGAAAGACAGCCTTTACACCCTCAAGCCTTGAATGGCTCGGGTCGCATATCCTTACGCAGTCTAGTTTCTGCGGAGGACGTGAAACACTCATTTGCGAAAGCATGAGCTTGAAAAGCTCATAAAACTGTCTGAGGGAGATAACTTCGTCATTCATGCAGTCATAGACGGATTTGATAGCCGAAAGAACAGAGTTCCAAAGTTGTTTCAATCCTCTTGCCATTTCAAGCTGAGTTTCGTTATCCGAAGTTCCTGCCTTTTTTACTACAGAAAAGGTCTGCTGGGAAAGCTCAATGCTGCCAAGAAGATCATAAAGCCCACGGCACAGTTCCCCTGCTGTAACGTCTTTAACAAGTTTGCTTTTAAATGCTTCAAAAGGCTCGATTATCTTTCGTCTTGAGCAGTTTATTTTTTCAAGCTGTTTTTCGCTGAGATCACCTGCAACAGTAAAATCACTGAGCCACATATCACCCTCAACGCTCCAGCGTATGCAGTAGTCTTCCAGATTTGATATCTCGATATTCAGCATTGGAAAAAGCGGTGATTTTATGTATTTCAAAATATTGTCCGTGGAATACTTTCTTGAAAGCAAGCACTTGAAAAGCGAGTTCATATACCTCACCAGAGATGATGAAGAAACACTGTCACTGCAGTCTGAAAAATATGGTATCTCATATCTGTCAAACGTACCCTCAAAAACGGAAGCACAATCTTTAAGGTTTCTTGCAAGCAAAGCTATGTCACTGAATTTATAGCCTTTTTCTCTGACAAGCTCCCATATCTTTCCACTGACAAATTCACTTTCTTCGTAAATATCCGTTGCTGATATAACAGAAACATTTTCGCACTTTCCGACGTATGGCTTTTTGCAGGTGTTGTAAATCTCTTTGCTAACATATTCAAGTTCAGGGACTCTAAATGAGCTGTTACGACACTCTACCGTGTTGACCTTGTAATTATGATCAGCGGAAATATCTGTTATCTGCTGCAACGTTTTAAGAGTATCAGCAAATGGGTGATTTGCATATCTTCTAATGCTTTCATTGTCGATACATAGAGAGAACGTTATACTCTTGCACTGTGCGATACAAGCGTCAAGCATTTTAAGTTCATCAAAAGAGAAATCGTTGAAAGCGTCAACAAAAACTGTCATTCCACGGAAATATCCGTTTTCCTTCACCTGATCCACACTTCTTGCCATTGCAGACAGTGTATCCTGCATACCTGCCTTTTCAAGCTCATCCATGTAAAAATCATAAAGCCTTGAGATATCAAATAGTTTCATGGAAAGAGAGCCGCTCTGCTTCTCAGCAGCAAGAGCTAGATCCTGCGGTGTTATTCCGCTTTCACGAAACTGGCTCACAAGTTCGTTAAGTTCGGCTAAGAAACTGCCCTTTTCAAGACTCTTTTTATAGAACCGGATATCCTTGGTCTGCTTAAGACGTCTGACAGCCTTATACATAAGGATAGTGCGGACGTTATCATCAGCATTTTCTTTTACCCTACCGCCATAAAGCTTCTCTGTGAACTCAGCGATACGGTTAAAGCCTGCAGTCTGTATGACGTTGAAATCTGCCGCACCAAGGTGTTCATACAGTTTTTTATCATATTCAAAAGAAAACTGATCTGGTATTATGACCATGACCTGCTCGCCGTTTTTTACAGCAGACTTGATCTTATCTATGAAAACTTTGTCACGTCCACTGTGAGAGCCACCGCTTATAACTGTTACCATTGAATGAGCCTCCGTTATGATTGATATTTATATAATAACACGGCAAGGCTCAAAAGTCAATCGTACTTTTGATATGAGTACAAATAAATGTACACTTAGCTAAAAAGGCTTTTAATTATCTCGGCTATTTTAAAAGAAAACTTTATATCTTCCCTATTGCCGTCTATGACAGTTATACCACTGCCATTTTTATCGTTTTTTTCATCTGACATAACATTGCTCAAAACGAATGCTGCCCCAAGGTTTGATGAGGAAAAAGCAGCGGCTTTGATGCCTGCAGAGCTTACTGTAATGACAAATGAAATGATGATAGCTGTAACAAACTTTTTCATTAAAAATGGCCTCCCATAAATATCTGTTGTTCAGATTATGGGAGGTCATAGTTATTTTATTCAGTTTCCGAAAAATTTTCTTGCGATATCTACCGACTCTTTTGCGTCTTTTGCATAATAGTCAGCGCCTATCTGCTCTGCATAGTCAGCCGTTACCACCGCACCGCCTACTATTATCTTGCAGTCAACATTGTTTTCACGAAGAAGCTTAACTGTATTTTCCATGCTCACAAGAGTTGTTGTCATAAGCGCAGAAAGACCGATAAGATGTACGTCATTTTCTATTGCACAATCAACTACTGTCTGATAGTCAACGTCCTTGCCAAGGTCAATAACGTCATAACCATAGTTTTCAAGAAGTACCTTTACAATGTTCTTGCCGATATCGTGGATATCGCCCTTTACTGTTGCAAGGATTATCTTGCCCTTAGAAACGCTTTTTTCACCCGTTGACAGAATGTAATTTTTTATTACCTCAAAGCAAGCCTGTGCAGTGCCTGCTGTCTGGATAAGCTGTGGCAGGAAAAGCTTGCCCTTTTCAAATTCTGCACCAGCCTTATCAAGTGCTGGGATAAGCATATCGTTGACAATGTTCATGGCTTCTGTTTCCTGCAAAAGCTTTGCAGTAAGGTCAGCTGCTTCTTTCTTCAGACCGTTTTCGATAGCATACGGCAAGTCTATCTCAGCTTTTGCGCCTGTTGCGGCAGGAGCAGTTTTTTTCTCGCCACCGTAGTGAGAAATAAAGTCAACAGAGTTTTTATCTATGTTTGTCAGAAGCTTATAAGCACGAACAGTTGCCGTCATAGAATCAATATTAGGATTCATTATCGGCAGGTCAAGACCCTTTGTGAGCGCCATCATAAGAAAGTTGTGATTAACTATCTCTCTGCTAGGCAGACCAAAGCTGATATTCGATACACCGAGAACTGTTTTAAGTCCAAGCTCGTTCTTTACTCGTTCCACTGCATTTACTGTCTGCATAACATTTTCCTGCTCCGCAGAAGCGGTAAGAGTAAGACAATCTATATACACATCTTCTTTTCTAATGCCGTATTCAAGAGCCTTGTCAAGTATCTTTTTAGCAAGCTCAAATCTCTTGTCAGCACTCTTTGGTATGCCGTTTTCATCAAGAGTAAGACCTACCACAGCCGCACCATATTTCTTTACAAGAGGAAGAACATTTTCAATGGAGCTGTCCTCAGCGTTTACAGAATTGACGATAGGCTTGCCATTATAAGCCCTCAGAGCCGCTTCAAGCACCTCAGGTATAGTTGAATCCACCTGCAAAGGCACATCGACAACGCCCTGCAAAGACTTTACAGCCTTGACCATCATACTCTTTTCGTCGATTCCAGGCAGACCAACATTTACATCAAGAATATCCGCACCTGCGTGTATCTGCTCGATAGCCTGACCTAGGATATAGTCAATATCGTTTGCAAGCAGTGCTTCTTTAAAACGCTTCTTGCCAGTAGGATTGATACGTTCGCCGATTATTCTTGGCTGGTCTATAACCACAGTATGTGTCGGTGAACAGCAAGCGGCAGGGATATCATTATGCACGCTGACGTGCTTCTTACCTTTGAGCATTTCAGCAAGCTTTTTGATATACTCAGGATTAGTTCCGCAACAACCTCCAAGCACCTTAACTCCCAATGGGATAAGCTTTTCTGCAAACTCTGCAAAATCTTCAGGTGAACAGTTATATTCATTTGTAACAGGGTCAGGAAGTCCTGCATTAGGCTTTACTACAACAGGAAGATTTGTCCACTTGCAAAGCTCCTCCACAACAGGATAAAGCTCCTTTGGTCCTAATGAGCAGTTCACACCGATTGCGTCAACGCCCAGACCCTCCAAAGTCAAAGCCATGGAGCTTATGGCAACGCCAGTAAATGTACGCATATTTTCCTCAAAAGTCATTGTGCAGACTATAGGAAGATCGCTGTTTTCCTTTGCCGCAAGAACAGCCGCTTTAAGTTCATAGAGATCTGTCATTGTTTCAAAAACGATAAGGTCTGCGTCAGCTCCTGCAAGTATCTGCTCCTTATAAATATCGTAAGCTTCTTCAAAAGTGAGCGTTCCTGTTGGCTCTAAAAGCTGTCCGATAGGTCCGATATCAAGAGCAACAAGGGTATCAGTACCCTCACAGGCTTTTCTAGCATTTTTTATAGCCGCAGGGATAGCCTGCTGGACAGTATATCCGCACTTTTCAAGCTTGTGTCTGTTTGCACCGAAAGTGTTGGCGTAAACAATGTCTGAGCCTGCGTTTATATACTGGCGGTGTATGTCCACCAGCCAATCAGGCTTGTCTATGTTAAGGGCTTCAGGAGTGCCACCCATTTCAAGTCCCTTTGCCTGAAGCATCGTACCCATTGCTCCGTCAAGTACGACAAATTCTTTTGTTTTAAGTAATGTTCTAAAATCCACAATGATCTCCTCTTTTTCTGAATTGACAGACTTCCCTCATATTACAGCAGGCACAACCACGTCTGCCCTTTGATATTTCATTTTTTGACAATCCGATTATCGCCGTAACAGACTTTCTCGGCGTCAGGATATTATTTTCAGTTGCATTAAGCCCGATAAATTTCTGCGCATTGAGTACGTCAAGAAAAACTCTCTGCACGCTGATAGGCAGATCGCCATAACCAGGAGAAAACCTCCATGTCTGATTATATCCGCTGAGCTTTTCTTTCACAGTGTTGTCAACTATATCGCATACCTGCTCAACAGCCGCACTTGCAAGGCAATCCGCTATCATAGCTTTAGCCATATCCTCTGCTTCATAAGCACGAAGCTTTCTATCAACGCCCGAAGAAATAGTCGCTGCAAAAAGCACGCATTTACTGCACCCCTCAAGGTGTCTGCATATATCATTGCCGCCAAGAAACAACGGAGTACCGATGACCTCAACACCGTTCTCTTTATGAGCGACATCAAACACTCTGTACACAAATTTAGGCTCAATGACCTTCAAAAGCTCTTTTTCACATTCATCTATCAGCAAAGCCGTGCGTTCGTCTGGCTTGTTATTGCCCATTCCCATATATCTCACGGCTTCTTTGACGTTTATATGTTCAATTTTCAAATAATCACCTACCGATTGTTATTATACCACATTACTATGAATTTTACAACAATAAATAATAAATGTACGTTCACAAAAAAGTCCCCGAAATCATCAGGGACTTTGTGTTACATATTGTCAGCGTCTTTAAGATACTGTTCAGCATTTTCAAGCATAAGCTCTGTGATATTTTCACCGCCCATTATCCTTGCTATCTCATACTTTCTCTGTTCATGATCGAGAGTTCTAACAGTTGTAACTGTCCTGTCGCCCTGTATATTTTTCTCAATAAGCAAATGATTATCCGCCATAACAGCCATTTGGGCAAGGTGGGTCACGCAAAGAACTTGCCTAAGGCGAGATATCTGTTTCAGCTTTATACCTATCTTCTGAGCCGCTCTGCCGCTTACTCCTGTGTCTATCTCGTCAAATATCAGCGTGCCGATACTGTCCTTTTCTGCAATTACGTTTTTCAGTGCAAGCATAATTCTTGAAAGCTCACCGCCTGAAGCGATCTTCGCAATGGGCTTTGGCTCTTCGCCCAGGTTTGCAGAAATAAGAAACTCTATGCTATCCATGCCATTTATGGTGAGCTTGCCTGTTTTCTGCTGAACCACCAGCTTGACCTTTGGCATATTGAGAAATTCAAGCTCCTCTGTTACCTGAGAAACAAACCGCTCTCCTGCTTTTTTTCTATGGTCTGAAAGTGCTTTGGCTTTCTTTGATACCTCCGCAAGAAGTCTTTCCTTTTCTTTATTAAGCTCGTCTAAGCTCTGCTCTGCTCCGCTCAGTTCATCAAGCTCATTCTGTGAATTTTCAAGAGTAGTCAGTACATCATCAAGTTCAGGTCCATATTTTTTCATGATACGCCTGAGTTCATCAGAACGCTGATTAAGGTAATCATAACGTTTTGGGTCGATATCGAGGCTGTCAAGAAGTGAGCCTATCTCCTCGGAAATATCCTCCATTTCAATAGCCGCAGAACTAAGTCTGTCATATATAGGCGATATCTCAGTCATTATATCAGTATATCCCTCAACCGATTTTGAAGCTCTCTGCGTCATCTCCACTGCACCATCTGTGTCATCATCGCCCGAAAGAAGTTGTTTTGCCATATAAAGAGCCTCGGAGATCGCAACAGCATTTTTAGAGATGTTAAGCTCTGCTTCTATCTCTTTATCCTCGCCTTCATGAATGTTTAGCGCATTTATCTCCTCGACAATATCAGCAAGCTCAGCCATGCGAAACTCTTTTTTGCTTTGCTCAGTTTTTATCTTGTTTATCTTCTTTGCAATGCTTTGAAGCTCTCTGAAAGAGCTGTGATAATCTTCTATAAGAGCTTCCAATTCGGCATAGCTGTCAAGTATCTCTATATGACGTTCAGGAGCCATGAGTATCTGATTGTCGTGCTGTCCATGGATAGTTACAAGCGTTTCTCCGATAGCTTTAAGTACGGAAACGTTCACCGCTCTCGAGTTGACTCTTGCAACGCTTCCACCATCTGAACGTATCTCACGGGTAAGAAAAAGCTGTCCGTCTTCTGCGCTTATGCCAAGTTCGTCTAGTACCTGCAAAACATTGTCCCCAATGTCAGTAAACAACGCTGAAATAACAGCCTTGTCCGTGCCTGTTCTCACAATATCCTTAGTGACACGCTGACCGAGGATAGCATTTATTCCATTTATAAGTATAGACTTACCTGCTCCCGTTTCGCCTGTGAAAACATTAAGCTTATCAGAAAAATCTATAGTTGTCTTTTCAATCACGGCAAGATTTTCAATATAAAGTTCACTTAACATTTTAGATCATTCCTCTGCTGTTTAAGAAATAATAGAGGATCTCAGTTCCTCTGCCATATGGGACGCATCTTTTTCTGTCCGCATAAGTATGAATATCGTGTCGTCACCTGCAAGCGTTCCCACAACATTGTCAAGCCCAAGCTTGTCAAGCTTTGCACACACCGCCTGTGCCATGCCCGTATGACATTTCACAACTACAGTGTTAAGCGCATGATCCACTGACACAACGGCGTCTGAAATTATGCCGAAAATACCATTGTTTTGCTCTGCAATATCTT
>OGXH01002994.1_pt1 | contig 11284 bp, 7 predicted proteins | sample 1576241 | NCBI WGS metagenome assembly OGXH01 (sample SAMEA3541529, study PRJEB24748) | human gut metagenome | biome: human gut; feature: human-associated habitat; material: faeces | place: China | collected 2012
GAAACCGGTTTTGTGTATCTGGTGAAATTTTTCCATCTGATTTTCGGAGAGGGATCTTATCTTCCGATCTTTGGCTTCTTTTCCCTGATTACGGTCTTCTTTTTCCTGAAGGCACTGCATGATCAGGCGGACTGGTATGTATTTTCCCTGTTCCTGTTATTGACACAGGGATTTTACTTTAATAGTATGAATTCGGTACGTTACTATTTCGCACTGGCACTGGTCATGTATGCGCAGAAATATGTGCTGCGGGGAGAATATGGGAAGTTTCTTCTCTGGGTGCTGCTGGGCTGTACGATCCACAAATCGGTACTGCTGGTCATCCCGGCATATATTGTGATAGATCTCTTGTCCCGGATCCGGCTGAAAAAGTGGCACTATGCGGTTGGCGTATTACTGATCTTATCTCTGATCTTCGGACAGGATGTGTACCGGAATATTATCTTCCGGTTCTATCCCTATTACAAGGATTCCATGTTCGACAACGGACAGTTATCCTATGTCAACATCGCCAAATGCCTGGCAGTGCTGATACTGTGCCTGATCTATTGGAAGGACAGCGTTCAGGAAAATCGCAGAAACCGTTATTACTTCTACCTGAATCTGGCGGGATTGGTGCTCTATTCCTGCGGCTCCTTTATCCCGGAAGTATCCCGAGTGGCATATTACCTGATCCAAAGCCAGATTTTCCTGATTCCGGGTGTGCTGAAGGATGCAAGAAAGGGATGGTTCCGAACCCTGTGTATTATTGGCGTTGTTGCAGCATATCTATTGTATTTCGTAATGCTGTTGCGGGGAATGGATGATGTGGAGATACGGCTGCTTCCGTATCTAAACTGGATCTTTAATTAAAAGAGGATTTAATTTATGAAAGTGCTGTGGGTCTGCAATATCATGCTTCCGGCCATTGCCGGGGCATTGCATAAAGAAGCATCGAATAAAGAGGGCTGGCTGTCCGGTCTGTTGGAACAGGTAGCCGCGGAGAATTCCAGTGACCTGGAGCTGGCTGTGGCATTCCCGGTGCCGGCAGATACGGAGGTGCCCCGGAGACTGCAGATAGCAATGCCACGGGAAAAAGAAGACCGGGAGCATTTACAGACAAATACAGATGCTGAAACATATAATATCACATGTTATGGATTCTACGAAGACACCGTACACCCCGACAGATATCAGCCGTTGCTGGAAGAAGAACTGCATCGGATCACGGAAGACTTTTCACCGGATGTGATCCACTGTTTCGGCACGGAATATCCACACACACTGGCAGTATGCCGGGTGTTTCCCCACAAGGAGAAGATACTGGTGGGAATTCAGGGAATCTGTACGTTGTGTGCGGAGGCATATTTTGCCGATATGCCGGAATCGGAGATCCACAAGACTACTTTCCGGGATCTGGTGAAGAAGGATACCCTGCGCAGCCAGCAGGAAAAATTTGCCCGCAGAGGTGTAATGGAGAGGGAAGCAATAGGACTTGCCGGCAATATCACCGGAAGAACCGCCTGGGACAGGGCAGTGACTACCGCGTGGAATCCCAAGGCACATTATTATACGATGAATGAGACCCTGCGGGCTTCCTTTTATGAAGGACAATGGCAGCCGGAGCACTGTGAACCCTATTCCATTTTCGTCAGTCAGGCGGATTATCCTCTGAAAGGACTGCACTATCTGCTGCAGGCCTTGCCACAGATCCGGGAGAAATATCCCCGGGTACAGGTGTATGTGGCAGGAAATGATCTGACGGCATACCGGACGTCGAAGGAAAAGCTGAAAATATCGGCATATGGCCGTTACCTGCGCAGACTGATCCGGGAAGGACAGCTGGAGGACAGGGTACACTTCCTCGGAAAACTGACCGGAGAAGAAATGAAGGAAAGATTTCTGAAAAGTCATCTGTTCCTGTGTTGTTCCTCTCTGGAAAATTCACCGAATTCCCTGGGAGAGGCCATGCTTCTGGGAGTTCCCTGCATCAGTACGGAGGTAGGGGGAATCCCCAGCCTGTTTGATGGCGGAAGGGACGGCCTGTGGTGCCGGGGACATCAGCTGTCGGAAGTGGCTGAAAATGACAAATATGCGTCAGATGCTTCTGGAAGTGAAAATAACATGCGAAATTATAAAACGACAAAAACAGAAGAATTGGAAAATATTGTAAATTCCATGGCAAATTCTATTATCGAAATGTGGAGTTCTCCGGAGAAAACGCTGGAATACTCAAAAAATGCAAGAGAACATGCAAGAAAAACCCATGATAAAGAGCAGAATTTCGCAAAATTGCAGGAAATCTATGCAAACATAGCAGGGAGGAAGGAATGAAGCTGATATTTGTCTCAAACTATTTTAATCATCATCAGCTGCCCTTCTGTGATGCTCTGTATGAATTGCTGGAGGGAGATTTCTGTTTCCTGCAGACACAGCCCATGGAAGAAGAGCGGGTGAAGATGGGCTGGCAGGCCGAGGAACGTCCCTACGTGCGCTACGCTGCGAAGAATTCGTGTGCACATAAGTCTGGGGTGGAGAAAACGCCCGGCTCTGAGTCGAACAGCAACGCCGTCACAAATGCGGAAGATTTTGAGAAACTATTGCTTACCGCGGATGTGGTGATCTTCGGCGGATGCGATGACGAAAGCTATATTCAGGAGAGACTGACTGCCGGAAAACCAATCTTCCGTTATAATGAACGCTTATATAAGGAAGGGCAATGGAAGGCTGTTTCTCCGAGAGGCCTGTTGCAAAAATACAAGGATCACACCAGATACCGTAAGGCACCGGTGTATTTCCTGTGCGCAGGAGCCTATGTGCCTTGCGATTATCACCTGATCCATGCCTACCCCGGCAAAATGCTGCGCTTCGGCTATTTCCCGGAGACCAGACATTACGAGGCAGGGCAGCCCTTCAATCACAAAGAACCGGGCAGTATTCTGTGGGCGGCCCGGATGATCGACTGGAAGCATCCGGAGCTGGTGGTGAAGACCGCAGCCTATTTAAAAGAACATCTGGAAGAAAATACGTTTCATATTACCATGATCGGCGGAGGGGAACTGGAGGAAGAGACGCATCGCCTGGCAGAGGAACTCGGAGTGACCGATGTGATCACCTTTCCCGGTTTTCAAGGCCCGGAAGAAGTCCGGGCGGCCATGGAAAAGTCAGAAATCTATCTGGTCACCAGTGACCGCAAAGAAGGCTGGGGGGCAGTGGTGAATGAAGCCATGAACAGCGGCTGTGCTGTGGTGGCAGATCATATGATCGGAGCGGCTCCCTGGCTGATCCGTCAGGGAGAAAACGGCAGGATGTACCGGGACGGTGAGGAACAGGAATTATTTCGGACCGTGGAACGGCTTCTCAGGGATCCCGGAGAGTGCCGCAGACTGGGAGAAAACGCACAGCAGACCATTGTCGGGGAATGGAATGCCCGGACGGCTGCGGAAAGATTGATCGAACTGTGCCGGAAAATGAAGTTCTTGCCAGAAATGTCAGAAGAACAGGAAATGCCGGATGCCGGCCAGGATGTGATGCAGGACATCACAACACCTGCCCCGGTGATTCCACAATTATGGAATGACGGCCCCTGCTCTCCGGCCCCTGTGATCCCGGAGCGGTCTATGTATAGGAGAATAAACAGTGAACAGTAGTGTAACCAAGCAACCGCTGATCAGCGTGATCGTGCCGGTGTACAATATCATACCGTATCTGCCCCGCTGCGTGGAAAGCCTGCGGACACAGACTTACGAAAATCTGGAGATCCTGCTGATCGATGACGGTTCCACGGATGAGACACCGGCATTATGTGACCGGCTGGCAACGGAGGATGAGAGAATCCGCGTCTTCCATAAAAAGAACGGCGGGCCTTCTTCCGCCCGGAATTTCGGATTACAGCAGGCCGGGGGAGAATATGTGGGCTTCGTGGACAGCGATGACTACGTGGATGCGGATATGTATGAGCGGCTGTACGGGGCAATCGAAAAGACCGGAATGCCCGTAGCGCAGGTCGGCAGAGATGAAATCGACAAAGACGGCAATATTTTACCGAATATCTGCGAGCCGGTGGCAACGGAACAGGTGATCCCGGCAGAAGGTTTTCTGAAGGAACTTCTGATGCACCGCGGAGACTGCTCCTTCTGTACCAAGCTTTTGCGGAAGGACCTGTTTACCATAGAACAATTTCCGGTGGGGGCACTGAATGAAGATTTTCATTTATTAGTAAAAATGCTGACCCGGGAGGAAAGTGCAGTTCCGGGGATTGCATGCATTCCCGGACAGGCGTATCATGTATTTTATCGTCCGGACAGCAATACCAGAGACAAGAACCGGTTCTCCAGAGTATTCGCCGACAATATCGACAATGCGGACATGGTGCTTGCACTGGTGGATAGAAAATATCCGGAGCTGTCGGAAATCGCATTCCGGTTCGGTATTTTCCAGCGGCTGGATTATCTGCTGCACATCCCTATTGCACAGATGACCGGGGACAACGCATTTTACCGCAGGGTGGTACGTGATTTGCGCCACGGCTGGTGGAGAGCCATGAAAAATCCCTGGCTTACCAAAAAGAACAAGTGTTATCATACACTGTTTGCCATTGCACCGAAGGGAATCCGGGTACTGCATAAGAAACTGAAGCACATAGAGTGATGCCCGACGTAGAGGCAGGATAGAACGGGCAACACAGCAACCATAGAATAAGGAATGAGTCACGTTACATGAAGAGAAAATTGGCATTTCTGGGAGCAATTCTCCTGGCGGCATTTATATTCACCTACGAGGGAAATACCTATCAGACGCATGCATTGGATGAAGAAGATCAGGCATGGATCGAAGAAGCACGAGGGGCTTTGCAGAATATCGTAGAAGACCGGGAAGCCATGGCACTGGTCTATCTGTGCGATGATCTGACGATCCGTGCGGAAGCGTCGGAAGACAGCACAAAAGTGGTCACCGTGCCCAGTGGACAGATGGTGGAGATCCGGGATGTGGCGGTGGATGAAGACTATCAGGTCTGGGAAAAAGTATCCGCCGAGGTAAAGGGCAAGGTCTACGAGGGATATATCCCCCGGGATTATCTGGCATGCTCGGATGAACGTTTTCTGGAATGGGAAGAACTGTACGGCATGAATCCCGGAGCGGCGGTTATGCTGGCAGAGGAAAATGCCACCGGTGTCTATGCGGACATCGAGCAGTTTCCGGAGAGCTACCGGCCGGCATTGCAGGCTTTGAAACAGAAACATCCCAACTGGACTTTTGTACGACAGAATACCGGACTGGATTTCCAGACCGCAGTCAACAACGAACTGCAGGGCGGAAAAAGTCTGGTCTATAAGAGTTACGGGGATTATTGCAAGGAAGGACAGCACAGCCCCAACTGGTATTTCGCTTCGGAAGATGTACTGAAATTATACATGGATCCCAGAAATTCCCTGCAGGAGAATGCCATTTTCCAGTTTGAACAGCTGACCTACAACGCAAGCTATCATACGGAAGAAGCGGTAAAGAATTTCCTCGAGGGAACCTTCATGAACAGCAGTCAGAACGCACCGGAGACCTCAATGAAATTCTACCATATTTTCTGGTCCATCGGTGCGGAGGAGAACCGGCAGGTCAGCCCGTTCCATCTGGCAGCCAGAGTACTGCAGGAGCAGGGAGAGGGGACATCCCCGCTGATCTCCGGCACCTATCCCGGTTATGAACATTATTACAATTATTTCAATGTGGGAGCTTCCGGCAGTACCAATGAAGAAGTGATCCGCAATGGATTGAATTATGCCAAAAATCATGACTGGCATGGAGCCTACTACTCGATCCTTGGAGGAGCGGAAGTAATCTCCGCAAGCTACATACGTAAGGGCCAGGATACCCTGTATTTACAGAAATTCAATGTATCCCCCACTGCCAGCAATCCGGTATATACCCATCAGTATATGCAGAACATCTCAGCACCCACCAGTGAGGCACTGAGCATGAAGAAACTGTATGAAAGTGCGGGAGCGCTGGAGAATACCTTTGTCTTCAAGATTCCGGTCTATGAAAATATGCCGTCCAGCCCCTGCCCGATGCCGACTTCCTCTACCAATGTGGTATTGCAGGTACCGTCGGGTTACGATGCTTCCACGATCTACGTGGACGGCATTGCCTATACACCACAGGTGCGGAATAACCGCCGTATCGTCAAACTGCCGAACGGAAATGCCCAGTCGGCGGTCGTGTACCGGTATAATGAGAACGGAGCGCCTATCGGCATGTATGTCTGGACCCTGGAATATCGTAACAATGCCTATGTGGCCACAGAACAGCCGGGACTTACGGATCTGCTGACCTACCATGGATTTTCCATCCGGATTACCGGAAAAGCGGGAATCCGCTTCAAGACCGGCATCAGTACGGACCTCAGAGCACAACTGCTGGGAAATGGTGTGAACGGCTATCATCTGAAGGAATACGGAACACTGGTCATGAACAATGCCAACCGGACAAGCTATCCCATGATCAAAGGCGGCGAAAAAGTCATCAGCGGACTGGCTTACGGTACGAATGCCAACGGCACCCATCAGGATAGTATTTATGAGACCGTGAGTGGCAGATACCGGTTCACTTCCGTACTGGTCGGCCTTCCGGCAAACCAGTATAAGGTGGAATATGCATTCCGCGGATACATCATCCTGAACAAGGATGGCAAGGACATTACCATTTACGGTCCGGTGCAGGCCCGCAGCATCTACGCTCTGGCACAACAGGTCCTGAATATGGGAACCTATGCACAGGGATCGGAGGCGGATACTTTCCTGCGAAAACTGATCAGTGATGCACAATAGTTAAGAATGAAAAACAGATAGGACAAAAAGATGAAAAGAAAAGCAACAAGATTTCTGGCACTGGCCATGAGCGCTGTTCTGGTAACATCCCTGACGGCCTGCGGAGATGGCAGTGATGAAAATGCGAAGGATGCCGTTACTCCCGTAGAGGCACAGCCGATGCTCTCAGAGCTGGAGCTGGAGATTCTCAATCTGGAGACAAAATATAATAAAGGAGAGTTTACCCAGGAGGATTATCTGACATTGGCCGATGCCTACAACAGAGCGGGATACATCCGCAAACAGCGGGATATGCTGGAACAGGATTACCGGCTCTATGCGGATGAGGAAGCATTTGCTGCTCTACAGGAGCTCAGCGTGAATCTGGAGGAAGAGACAGAGGGGATCCGCAGCCGTGCACAGGAAATGCAAAATGATCTGGAGCTGACCGAGTATCTGAGTGAGAGCGTGAATCTCATCGACAGCGAGGACTGGTTCACCACCATGATGCCCAAACTGAAAGAAGGACAGCGAAACTACTATCTGGAAAGAGACAGTCAGCCTCTGCTCTATGTACAGACCGGCTATACGGAAGAGGGACAATGCTTCTCCAGGGTGTGGTATACCGGAAGTGACACGAAACGTTTTCTGAGCCAGGAGGGTGCAACGATCCGGCTGGTAACAGTGACAGCGGCCGGTGCGGACGAGAACATCGCGGATCCGGCAGAAACTGAGAATCCCGATGCCACACAGGAAACGGGAACCACAGAAGCCAGAGCCCGGGAAAATACAACGACAGAGATTTCGGATACAACAGCGCCTCTGGCAGATACACCGGAAACCATGAAGGACTGGAACGGTACCTTCGAAGCCTGGAGCGTGGACAGCGCTACCGGAAGCATTACCCATGAACAGGGAACCATGCAGGGCGGTGTGCTCGCCGGAGACTATACCTGCGATGTCCATACCGGAGAAGGTGCGTTGGATGTCTATTCCCTCTGGAGCAACCGGGAGGGTATGGAATATATCACTTACACGGGAAGTTTTGATTCCGAAGGAAAGATCCTGACAGAGCAGCCTTCCGAAGAAATCAAGAAAAAACTGCTGGAGGGAACAGATTATACGGATCTGATCCTCTATGCCTATGATGCTACCGGTGAGAACTGCCTGTGGCAGGGAATCGGCGGGGATATTACCGCAGAGGAGTATCGTTTTGGCGGGGAAATGATCGGACTGGAGACCCGTCCGGGATACACGTCCTATGAGGTGACAGAGGATATGACAGCAGAGGACAATGCAAATACAGCAGAGGGAACCGGTGCCGCCACGGAAGGCGGAGAGAACGGCAACGCAGCGGACAACACCACGGGTGCCATAGACAGTGATACCCCGCAGATCCGTATTTTTGACGGAGAAGTACAATGGTTTGACGGAAAATACTGGGTCAGCGCCGGTGCGGTCAGAGAAATGGCAAAACAGGATCCTTTTGCGGCTTATGAAGAAAACCATGATACTACTGCATCCGGAAGCATCACGGGAAGCATTACCGGCAAAATCACCGGCAGTGCAGATGGCAACAGTACAGCCGGTAACGATGGGCAGACGATCACCGGCAGCGGAACCGTGTCGGGAGACAAGACCGGCGGAAGTATTCAGAAACCTGCAGCCACCCAGAATCCCGGCACCACGCCAAAGCCCACGACCAAACCTGCTGCGACAAAGCCTGCAGTCACTCCGACCCCTGCGCCCACACCGGCTCCGACCCCGGAACCTGTGCAGGATAATGACGATGATGATGACGATGACGACGATGATGACAGCGGCAGCAGTGATTCCGGCAGTAGTGATTCCGGCAGCAACGATAGCGGAAGCAGTGACAGCGGCAGTTCCGGTGGAGACAGCGGCGGAAGTGATGTAGATATGGACTGGACACCGGATCTATTGTAAGAAAGGATATTTTATACCAATGAAACTGACAGAACGAAAGAAAATGATATTGATCCACATCGCGTGGATCCTGGCACTGGCGGTGATCCTGTGGCCGCTGTTTACGATCGCAAAATACGATTATCCCTCTGCGGATGACTGGTCTTTCGGAAAATATATGTACCGGGCAATGCAGGCCGGAGAAGGAATCGCCGGTGTATTTCATGCGATATACCAGACATTGGCACAAAATGTGTGGGAAGCCAGATTTTCCATACTGATTCTGTCGGCTTTGCAGCCTGCGGCATTTGGAGAACATTTTTACCGGATCACCCCCTATCTGATGATCGGTTCCGTGATCCTGTCCCAGTTCCTGCTGCTCAGAGAATGCATTGCGGGCCAGGCAAAGGAGAACCGCTGGCTGATCCTGCCTATCGGTATTCCCATGGCAATTCTCCAGGTGCTCTACTGCCCCTATCCGGAGGAAAGCTTTTATTGGTATAACGGTTCGGTGAATTACACTTTTGTGTATAGCTTGTCACTGATCCTGCTGACACTGTATCTGGAAATTGCGCTTCGCGAGACCGGCAAGGCAAAGCGGGTCGTGCTTACCGTGCTGGCCTGCCTGCTGGCGATTCTGGTGGGTGGCAACAATTTTTCCACCAGCGTATCCACCATGTGCCTGTTGATCTGTCTGCAGATCTTATTCCTGATCTGCCGTAAAGATGCATTTCGCCGGACCTGGATCGTGACTCTGTTAGAGACACTCAGCGTATTGATGTGTGTGACTTCTCCGCTGACAGCCACCAGACTCAACGGCAATTTTGGCGGCAGCACAGCCAATTCCCCGTTGATGGCCATCTGGCTGTCTCTGGAGAGAACTTTTCTGAATATTATCAGCTGGACGAATCTGAAGGTCCTGTTGCTACTGGTTCTGCTGATCCCTTTCCTCTGGAAAGCGGTCAGAAAAATGAACTATGAGTTTCGCTTCCCCGGCCTGTTTACTGCGCTGACCTTCGGGGTATACGCCTCCCAGGCTACTGCAACGATCTACGTGGACGGCACCATGGGCGGCGGCAGGCAGGGAGCTATCCTGTGGTATTTCTATGTGCTGTGGATGGTGGCCAATGTACTGTACTGGTGTGGCTGGATCGCAAAGCGGGTTCTGAAAGCAGAAAAGAGCGAAAAGGCAGACCTGTTGGCACAGAAATACAAAATAATTGTGGTAATTTAAAAAAATAGGTGTATTATTATAACATGGATAAAAAAATAACAATTATTTATTGTGAAATGTGCGAAAAGGAGGGCGGCTTATGAACTCTGTAATTGAAAAATTGACTGAAGTAGAGACGACGGCGGAGACGATCGTAGAGCATGCCAGACAGCAGAAGAGTGAAATTGAAAGACAGATACAGGAAGAAAGAGATCAATTTGACCGGGATCTGGAAGAAGAGACACAGAAAAAACTGGAGAAGATAAAAGAAAAGTCGCAGCAGGAAGTAGAGAAGGTCCTGGACCGGGAACGGAAGAAGAACCAGACTGCAATTGATGCGCTGAAGCAGGAATATGAAGAAAATCACGAGATTTATGCAGAGGAAATCGTAAGACATATGATCGAGGTGTAGTGTATGGGAAATGTGATGGCTTACAGTGGGATTACGACAAAGGTACGTGCAATGTCGGCAAAGCTTTTGGCAGCGGAGGATTATGACACAATTGCCGGACTTGGGACAGTAACGGAAGCAATTGAATATCTGAAAGACAAGACGGCATATGCACCTTATGTGAACCGGATGGATATTTCTCTGTATCACAGGGGAAATGTGGAGAAGATCCTGTATCAGTCTCTGTTCGATGATTATTCGAGACTCTTCCGTTTTGCCGGAATGAAACAGAAAACATTCTTAAAATTATACTGGAAACGTTATGAGATTGATCTGATCAATTATTGTCTGAGAATTGTGTTCAATCATTATGACAAGCCGTTTGACCTGGAATATAAGAAAGAGTTTTTTGACAGATATTCACAGATTTCCATTGACCGGTTGATAACTTCGAAAAATATTGATGAGCTTGTGGATAACTTACGGGATACGGAGTATTATGATGCACTTGCCAGAATTAAAGATTCCGGAGCGGGAACGCTTTTTGATTATGATCTGGCACTGGATCTGTATTATTTTTCCACCATGTGGAAAAAGGGAAAAAGGGTTCTGAAAGGACATGAACAGAAGATATTTTTAAAAGATTACGGAACGAAGATCGACCTTCTGAATCTACAGTGGATCTACCGTGCGAAGAAGTATTATCATATGCTTCCGCCGGACATTTATTCGATGACGATCCCGATTCATTACCGGGTTCGTGTGGAAGAGTTCAAGAGCCTGGTAGAGACTCCGACACTGGAACAGTTCGAAACTGAAGTGGGAAAAACGTACTATGCGGGAAAGTATGATTATATGCAGGCAGATAAGACACTGGAACAGATGTACCGTGACTGTCTGCGGAAATTGTACCTGACTGATAAAAGAAATGATCCGTATTCGATCGCAATCATCAATACGTATCTGTTCCTG
>OGXH01002999.1_pt1 | contig 11275 bp, 11 predicted proteins | sample 1576241 | NCBI WGS metagenome assembly OGXH01 (sample SAMEA3541529, study PRJEB24748) | human gut metagenome | biome: human gut; feature: human-associated habitat; material: faeces | place: China | collected 2012
GGAGAATATTGCGTCGCTACCCTGAAGATGTGATTGGATAGTTTTCAGTTCTATCTTTGGCGGTATTATCGTTGGACTTGGTGTTGCTGCTTTGCACAACCGGTTCCATAAGATTCAGTTGCCGAATGCCCTTTCCTTCTTTGCAGGATCACGTTTTGTACCGATCATCTCAACAGTCGTTTATATGTTTGTCGGTATTTTGCTGTACGGCTTGTTCGCTTGATATTCCCTACGAAAATCAATTTTCCGATCCGGATGCCATTACTACACCGCATACTGCCCGTGAATTGCTGGCAACTGCTTATAATTCCCTGCCAAATGCGGATTTTGAGTTGGCTGTATTGGGCGATGATTTTGTTCCGACCTATTTGATTAACAGAAATGCTAATCTGAATAATCTTTATAAGTGGCAGCCACAACCGATCGAAGATTTGTCCCTGTCTTTGTGGAAAGATTATTATGCGACGATAGCTATTGTCAATGCCGTATTAGAGCGGGTAGATGGCATATCAGTGACTACAGAAAGAGAAAAGCTGCAATTACAATGTATCATTAGCGAAGGGAAGATACTGAAAGCATATTTATTACCGAGGAATGCGGGACTGAATCGTTGGTCTATTCTCAGGTAATAGCCACTATAGGCATTTGTGAGGAAATCCCGTGAATCATAGAGTAATGAGAATCCGAGGCTTATATTGGTAGTCCGTGCTTTCATTCCTTCCCACAGTTCGGGCTTTTCAAAATCGTGGCCGTAGACATAATCAAAGACAGCCATCGGACCGATATAGAAGTTGCGCGCTACACGAGTCATGAAGTCTACCTTTACTTGTGCCTGGAAGCGGTCGTAATCACTTTCATTATCGTCATTAGAACCGTTTTCATATCCTTTTCCCCAATACAAGCTGGGAAACGAATAGAAATAAAGATTGTAATTCAGACGGTATTTGTCTTGTGGAAAGAGGTGGTTTCCACGTACACCCAACAAATAGAAACCTACCGTAGATACATCACCGTATAAAGATACATTAGATGGCGGAAGGATGGTGTCATTCAGGTCTGTACGATATAATCCGGCGGCTACCAGACCGATACCGAACTTGGTATCACTGGAGTAATGAGGCCCTCCGATAACGCTGAAGTCAAACTTCTTGTTTTTTTTCTCTTTATTGGCATCATTAAAATAGTCCAGGAATTTCTTGAAGAAACTTTTCTTTTGTGGTAAAGTGTCAGTTACAGATACAGAAGATTCGACTGAAACATCTGTTCCTGTGGGGCCTTGTGCCCATATATCGGTGGCTATTATCAATAGCAGCACCGGTAATATCCATCTCGTTAGTTTAGCGTCCATGATTATACCTGTAGAAAACTACGTCGGCAAATTTAGTTTTATTTTAACCATATAACAACAATTTTGTGAAGTGTTTTGTTCAAACTTCTTCCATTAAGAAAAAAGGGGGAAGAAATAAGAATTTCAGAACTTTATTCCCGTTTTAACGTTATTCTTTTAGAACGAATAACGAACTTCATTATGAAAACAAAAATGGATATTCCCGATAAAGAGGGACGAAAACGACTTGTAATTGTGGGTGGTGGCTTCGGTGGATTGAAGTTGGCACGAAAATTGAGAAGTGATAAATTCCAGATAGTGTTATTGGACAAGAATAATCATCATATTTTCCAACCCCTACTCTATCAGGTAGCAACCGCCGGTATTGAACCGAGTGCAATTTCTTTTCCTTACCGCAAGATATTTAAAAAGAGAAAACATTTCCATATACGTATTTGTGAGGCGCAACGGGTAATTCCCGAAGATAATATTCTGGAGACTTCCATCGGAGCTCTTTCATACGATTATCTGGTTGTCTCTACCGGATGTCGTACCAACTATTTTGGTAACGATGGGCTATCTCAACGGACAATGGCCCTGAAGAACACTGCGGAAGCTTTGTTTAATCGCAACCAGATACTGGAAAGTTTTGAAAAAGCACAGAATACCAGCAATTTGGAGAAAAGAAAACGTCTCATGACATTTGTCATCGTAGGTGGTGGCGCTACGGGTATAGAACTTTCCGGTGCATTGGCAGAAATGAAGAAATTTGTGCTTCCGCAAGACTATCCCGATCTTGATATGAACCTGATGCGCATTATTCTTGTGGATGGTGCTCCCCGCCTGCTTTCCGCTTTCTCTGAAAAATCTTCGGAAGAAGTGGCAAATTACTTATTAAAACGTGACGTGGAGATCATAACCAGTGTGCAGGTTACGAATTATGAGAATGGAACGATGACTCTGAGTGATAACAGTACCTTGGAAACGATGAACGTCTTTTGGGTTGCAGGTGTACGTGCCAACAGCATAGAGGGACTTACAAAAGAAGCCTATGGCCCCGGTAACCGCCTCCTTGTTGATCTCTACAACTGTGTTCAGGGTTATAACAATATTTTTGCCATCGGTGATACTGCACTTATGATTTCCAAAGAATACCCGAAGGGACATCCACAAGTAGTTCAACCAGCCATTCAGCAAGCCCGTAATCTGATCCAGAATCTGGATAGAAAGGAACGGGGGCTTGAAATGCAACCTTTTGTTTATCACAACAAAGGTTCTATGGCTACCATAGGACGCAATCACGCAGTGGTGGAACTGAAAAACCTTCGTTTCGGTGGTTTCCCCGCGTGGGCAGTATGGTTATTCATCCACTTAATGAGTATTGTCGGTGTAAAGAACCGTCTGTTTATCTTTGTAGACTGGATGTGGAGTTACTTTACATACGATCCTTCTTTGCGGGTAATTATAAAACCTTTGCGTAGAGATAAACCATAATGCCTTATTTTTCGTTATATTAAATATAAATGTTTAAACGAACGACTATGCTTTACAAATTTTTATTCCCGTCTAAACCGGATGGAGCAGCAATATCTGCAATATTATTAATAGTGAGAATTATATTCGGTGTGTTATTAATGAACCATGGCATCGAGAAGTGGTCTAATTATCAGGAGTTATCCACTGTATTTCCTGATCCGCTGGGTGTGGGCAGTCCTCTTTCCTTGGGATTAGCCATATTCGGTGAATTGGCTTGTTCCATGGCATTTATCATTGGTTTCCTTTACCGTCTGGCTATGCTACCGATGATATTTACAATGGGGATGGCATTCTTTGTTATTCACGGAAACGATCCGTTTGCGGTCAAAGAACTGGCTTTCATATATCTGGTGGTATACGTACTGATGTATATTATCGGTCCTGGAAAGTTTGCCGTAGACCACTGGCTGGGTAAGGCTTTGACTCCCAAAAAGCCTTAATTTTACCGGGGCTGTTTAACTGAAAAATTGTTTTTGTCTCTTATTTAAGTGTATTTTTCACAAAAAGCACTTATATTTGCCCGAAGAAAAAGAGCAAAGAGTTAAATCAATAAACTCAGTAAAACAAAAGAAAGTAATTATGAAAAAGAGTAATTTGAATTTGGCTGCAACCGTGATGATTTGTGGCGCATTTCTTTTCAGTTCTTGTATCGGTTCTTTCGGCCTGCACAGTAAATTGGTAAATTGGAACCAAAGTATCGGTACAAAGTTTGTTAATGAGCTTGTTTATCTGGCTTGCAACATTATCCCCGTATATCCTGTTTGCTATCTGGCAGATGCGTTGGTAATCAACTCCATTGAATTCTGGAGCGGTTCCAATCCGATGGCTAACGTGGGTGATGTGAAGAAAGTAAAAGGTGAAAACGGAAACTATCTCGTAAAAACATTGGAGAACGGTTACTCTATCACAAAAGAAGGTGAAACCACTGCTATGGAGCTGGTTTACGACAAAGAATTGAACACTTGGAATGTTGTTGCAGAAGGTGTTAGCACTGAATTGCTGCAAATGAACGGTGACGGTACTGCACAGATGTATCTGCCGAATGGTGAAGCAATGAATGTGACATTGGATGCGCAAGGCGTAGCTGCTGCTCGTCAGGCAACGATGATCAACACTTATTACGCTGCACGCTAATTAAGAAAAGAATTTGAATATGCGGGCGGATGAGCAATCATTCGCCCGTTGCTTTTTATACCTCTTCAGATCTTTTTAGAATGGATAGCCTACTGCAAAGTGGAAGGCAAAGTCACGTCCGAAGTCAGGACGCAGAATGGGATAACGATCCTTTCCCTTTTCAGGGTTAATAGCCTTCATACCACCATCAAAGCGAAGTACAAAGAAATCCAGATCCAGACGTAATCCCACACCGTAAGCTACGGCTATTTGCTTATAAAACTGGTCGAACTTGAATTTACCCCCCGGCTGATCCTGATATTCGCGAATCGTCCAGATATTTCCCGCATCTACAAACAAAGCACCTCTAAATTTCCAGAATAAACGTGTGCGGTATTCTATACTGGCATCCAGCTTGATGTCACCCGACTGGTTCATGAAGTTACCTTTTTCATCGGAGAAAGTACCGGGACCAAGACTACGTACCGACCATCCGCGTACACTGTTTGCTCCACCCGAGAAATAACGTTTCTCGAAAGGAATCATCCGTGCGTTTCCGTAAGGAATAGCAATACCTCCCCCAATATGAAATGCAATGGAGTTACGGTTATCGATGACGATATTTTTGGCAAAGTCCAGGTCACCTTTTATATATTGTGCATACGGAATATTCAAGATAGTGTATTCATCCTGATCATTCTTCTTTAAATTGCTCATTTTAGAAAGCACATACAGGAGATTTCCCGCAGACTCAAAGTTAAAACGTATACTATAAGAATTACCAATCACTGCATTGTTCATCAAAGCTTGTCCTGCGCTGTTATAGGTATAGCTGTATCCGGTACGGACAATCAAACGGTCTTTATAGTTATACTCCAGCAGATAGTTCTTCTCATCGTTCAGGAAATTGTTTTTAAACTCGGGTTCTATCCACGGCATATACAAATAGTTGATGTCCAGCAAGTCTATACGATGCTGCGAACGCTGTCGCTGCAAACCCCATTTATAACTCCATGAACCGGATGCAACGATGCGTGTAAACTCGGGACGCATCTGATAATTATATTGCAGTCCGAATTCCGTAGTTGCTCTTATCCTCCGCTTGAAATCATTGGATATGAACGGAAACATGAAGCGGGGAAAGTTTATACTGGTTTCCACGCCAAGTTCCGTATAGTTGTCATTCTTATACCCTAAACCGGAAACAGCTTCGTAAGCTCCGCGAAGCTTAACCAAGAAAGTTTCGGAACCTCTGAATACATTGCGATTCTGAAAAGATACAGATGCCGCGGCACCCAAATCACCCGCAGAGTTCGTTCCCTCCAGTTCGAAAGATACAGACTGATGTTTGTTCTTCGTCAGCATAACATAAGCATTCAGCTTTGCGCTATCATTTACCTGTGTTTCGAAGAAACGTACATTGGTATATTTCAATACCGGCAGACGTCCGAAGTTGGAGTAAGTGCGCTGCACATCCTGTTCATTGTAAAGATCTCCCGGAGTTATCCGCAGATTATCAGTCAAAACTTTAGGACGCAGGTACAATTTATCTTTATAATATATGGGAACCCCTTTATAGTGTATCGAATCATTGATTTCCACACTACTGAGAGCTGAAGATTGCAGTACGTCATAGTCCGCAATGAAATTCACTTTATTAATCGTATACTGTGGATGATCCTGCAATTCAGCACCGGAATGCTGTCTGTATCGTGCCAGATGCAAGGTTAGATCCACCTGATAAGTGCCACGTACCGTATCCGCCGTATAAGAAATATAATCTTTATTGAATTTATAATAACCGTTGCGAAGCAGGTTACCCGTGATCCGTTGGCGTTCACTGTCCAGTATGTTGGCATTGAAGTACATACCTTCGGATAAATAGGTCGATGCAGAATCTTTCTGCATATATTCCCAGATTTTTTCATCCTGAACATCATATTTCAGGCTACGGACAATATACGGCTCTCCGGTGTTTACTTTATAAGCCAGTTTTACCTTTTTCTTTTTGATTTTGGGAATGTACTCTACGGTAGCACCCATGTACCCCATATTCTGAACGGCTTTCGTCATTTCCTCCCGTGAACGTTCGGTTTCTTCCTTACTATAGATAACGGGGGCATCTCCCAGCCTGCGTAAAGCCCGGTTCACCCAACGGGTAGAATCACGTCCCGACCAGTTGTAAACATACAACTGGGTTTTAATTAGACTAAACCATTTGGAGTTCGGATTTTGCCGCACATATATGGACAAATTAGAAGGCTTCACATTTTTATTATCAGTATGTATGCGCACTTCATCCAGCAAGTATGAACCATCCGGCACATATTTGGTGGTCGAGCAGGAAGCTAATGTAAGTATGGCAGCAGTAAGTAGTGCGTAGTGGAAGCCTTTCTTCATACCAGAATTAATAAATTGCGCATAATTGACTACAAATATAAATCTATTTTTTCTTTTCCGAAATAAAAAACCGGATGAAGTGTGTTTCGTTTTTTGATTATATAGAAATAATCACGTACTTTTGCCAAACGATAACATTTAAGCTATGGCACTGAGCAAAAACCGCATCAAATATATCCACTCGTTGGAGCTGAAGAAGAATCGTAAAACAGAAAAAGTCTTTCTGGCAGAAGGTCCTAAACTGGTAGGCGATTTGTTAGGACATTTTCCCTGTCGCTTTCTGGCAGCTACGCCCGAATGGTTATCGCAACATCCCAAACTTCCGGTAGAAGATGTTTCGGAAGTGTCCGATGAAGACCTTTCCCGTGCCAGCTTATTGAAAACTCCCCAACAGGTACTTGCTGTATTCGAGCAGCCGGAATATGAAACGGATGCTTCCGTTATCAGCCATTCACTCTGCTTGGCGCTGGACGATGTGCAAGATCCGGGAAATCTGGGTACTATCATTCGTCTGGCAGACTGGTTTGGAATAGAGCATATCTTCTGTTCCCCGAACACCGTGGATGTATATAATCCAAAGACGGTTCAAGCCACCATGGGAGGCATTGCCCGTGTAAAACTGCACTATACTCCCCTGCCCGACCTCATTCAAAGCCTGAAGGATATACCTGTTTACGGTACTTTCCTCGACGGAGAAAATATGTACACACAGAAGTTATCATCCAACGGATTGATTGTGATGGGCAATGAAGGCAACGGAATCGGGAAAGAAGTGGAGCAACTCATTAACCGCAAACTTTATATTCCCAATTATCCCGCAGAGAGGGAAACGTCCGAGTCACTGAATGTGGCAATTGCTACCGCAGTAGTCTGTGCCGAGTTCCGCCGACAGGCAGCATCGTTGTAAAATTGAAAGGATAAAGTAGATAAGCATTTATTCCGGAAGGAGACGTTTCTTGGCAGAAAACTTCCGGAAGTTCCTGTAATACCTCATTTGCTTTCTGAAATATACCGGAGTACCCTTCGGAAATATCTTCTTCATTATTCAATAAAGCAATAACTCCGGGAAACCATTCCACTCCTTCAATCTCCTCTGTCAAGGGAAAGGCGGACACGACTTGTCCTTCTTCCACCCCTACCACATATTGTTTGAGATAACCATGTCCGGGCAGAAAAATAAAGTGTGAAGCAAATCGTTTGATCATCAGGGATTATCTTTACGGAATTGAACATGTTCCGGATTGTCCAACTTCTTTAGTGTAGGTTCCGAAGACGGACGAGGACGGGCAGCATCACGTCTGCGCGGATTATCATTTATCTTCTCTTCCACAGGTTTCAGTTCCTCTTTCTTGAGTTCCTGAGGTTCTATTTTCTCTGTCTTAACAGAATCTTTCTGAATAGAATCATTCTTAGCAAACGACAGTGTATCCGTAGCATGATAACGCATCAGTGAAATGCGGTCGGTCAGCAATGTACGGGTAGCCTGTGCTGCAGGATAATAGATATACCCACGTATTTCCCGGATTTCTCCCAACGTATCGGCAAAGAGGGAAACCGTTTCCATACCCGATTTATATACTTTCTGAATATCACTGATTATGCTGTCCTTATAGACAATCTGCATAGCCATGACGGGAGCATATAAGGAATCTGGCGCACCGTTGTGGAAGCGGAAACGAACGTTCCACCGCAAAGTATCGCGGTCTTTAAAGTTGGTATCTGAGGGTAATACGAAAGTAATCTTGTTGTCCATCGGCATGCCTGTCAGCTGATAGATACGTTGCCATGCCCATACATCAATGCTGTCACCCGGAAGACTTTCCTTCGGCTTATTGTCACGTATGGCAATTAAATGATTGACAACATCCCGCTCCGCTTTCAGCCTTGCGTTTACTTTCTCGTAAATCTTGGTGAGTACTTCCGGATTACGTGTGAACCAAACCATTGAAGAGTCAAATTCGGCTTGCGTAATGCCATGCTTTTTAAACACCGATTCAATGTACAACACCCTTTTATAGCCATCGGTATAAGGAACTTCTTCCCCCATAGCCTTTGCTATATGGTAGTCATAAAGCACATTTTCCATCTTAGCATCCGATATAACCACCTTCGGTCTTTTCACCTGACAGGCTGTCAAACAAGATGCTAACAGGAATATGCTAAACCATTGAATTCGACGCAGACCTTTCATGATTTCTTTATTGCATGATAAGAGTCATTCAAATATTTGCTGTAAAATAATAACAGGGCAATAATACCACAACTGATAGCGGCATCGGCAAGATTAAATATCGGGCTGAAGAATATGAAATGATCCCCACCTACCAACGGCATCCATTGAGGCCAGTTCGTATCAATGATAGGGAAATAGAACATATCCACCACCTTTCCGTAGAACAAAGGAGCATATCCTCCGCCTTCCGGCAGGAATGAAGCTATCTGCGAATGTGTACTCTCATTGAACAACACACCATAGAACACACTATCGATGATGTTACCCAACGCTCCTGTAAGAATAAGAGATACGCATACGATATAGCCTGTCTTCAAGCCCTGCTTGATTATTCTCGTTAAATACCACCCTATCGCTCCTACTGCAACAATACGGAACAAGGTAAGGAATAACTTACCGAATATCTCCATACCGAACGCCATACCGTTATTCTCGGTAAAGTAAATATAAAACCATGTAGGCGGTTCTGCATCTACCATGCCCAGTTTCTCATAAAGCCATTTTATGGCGTTTTCGCTCTGATGCCAATACATGTGAGTCTTGACATAGATCTTGATTATCTGGTCAGCAATTAATACCGAGAAAATAACGAGCAGCGCAATGCGACCTTTCGTGAGGTATTTGTTCATCCTTACTTCTTACCGTTATTTTTGGCCTCAATGCTCAGTGTAGCATGGGGCACAGCACGTAAACGTTCGGCAGGAATCAACTTACCTGTTTCACGGCAAATACCATACGTTTTGTTCTCGATGCGTACCAATGCGGCCTGCAAACCCTGGATAAACTTCAACTGACGTTGAGCCAGGCGTGTCGTTTCTTCTTTGGACAAGGTGTTGGCACCTTCTTCTAAAACTTTGTACGTAGGAGACGTATCGTCGGTATCATTACCATCGGCTCCGGTTAAACTGGCTTTCAGCAATTCATAATCGCGTTGTGCCAATTCTAACTTCTCATTAATAATGGTGCGGAATTCTTCCAATTCAGCATCCGAGTATCTTGTTTTTTCTGCCATAACTTTACGTGTTAAATCGTTAGTATTATTATTCTTTTACAACGCTTACGTACAGGGAGAAATCGTCAAAGTTAAGTTCCGTGCCGTTTTCCACCTCATCGGTCAGCGTCAGTGAGGTTCCTAAAACCTGGTTACAAATATAGTCTTTATATTCGTTTACCGCATCATCTGTTTGCTGATTTTTTGATAATGTAATCTTTATTTTGTCTGTTATCTCCAAACCGCTTGACTTGCGAATATTTTGAATACGATTAACCAGTTCACGGGCAATACCTTCGCGGCGAAGCTCTTCTGTTACGGTTACATCCAGGGCAACAGTCAGCTTTCCTTCGTTGGCAACCAGCCATCCCGGAATGTCTTCGCTGAAGATTTCTACGTCAGTAGCTTCCACAAGCACATCCGTACCATCCAGTTGCAAAGTATAAGAACCGTTCTTTTCCAGTTCGGCGATAGCTTCCTGTGACATTTCTGCTACAGCGGCAGCTACGGCTTTCATCTGTTTGCCGAATTTCGGTCCCATCTTCTTGAAGTCACATTTCACTTTCTTCACCAGCACACCGGCGGCACCGTCTACGAACTTGATATCCTTCACATTCACTTCGCTCATGATAAGTGCCTTTACTGCTTCGATATGGGCACGTTGTTCCTCGTCCACTACCGGTATCATGATACATTGCAGCGGTTGGCGTACTTTGATGTTCACCTTGCGGCGCAAAGCCAATACCATAGAAGTTACGTCTTGTGCCATTTGCATGCGGACTTCCAGTTCCTTGTCTATCATGTCCTCCTTATATTCGGGGAATTTAGCCAGGTGTACGGATACCACGTTGTCGCGTCCCGTTGCAGTAACCAAGTCCATATAGAGCTTGTCTGCATAGAACGGAGCGATGGGCGACATCAATTTGGCAACGGTTTCCAGACAAGTGTACAGAGTCTGGTATGCGGATAACTTATCCTGCGTAAATTCACCACCCCAGAAACGTTTACGGTTCAGACGAACGTACCAGTTGGAGAGGTTGTCGTTTACGAAGTCGGATATCAGACGTCCGGCCTTTGTCGGCTCGTATTCGCTATAGCAAGTATCCACTTCTTTCACCAGTGTATTCAGCACAGAGAGTATCCAACGGTCGATTTCAGGGCGTTCAGCCATCGGCACGTCAGCTTCCTTGTATTCGAATCCGTCTACATTGGCGTAGAGGGAGAAGAAAGAATACGTATTATATAATGTACCGAAGAATTTACGACGAACTTCTTCGATGCCGTCTACGTCGAATTTCAGGTTATCCCACGGAGAAGAATTGGTGATCATGTACCAACGTAAGGGGTCGGACCCGTATTTCTCGATAGTTGAGAAAGGATCTACACCATTGCCCAGACGCTTGGACATCTTGTTACCATTCTTGTCAAGTACCAATCCGTTAGAGATAACAGCCTTGTAAGAGATGGTATCGAATACCATTGAAGCGATTGCATGGAGCGTAAAGAACCAGCCGCGAGTCTGATCCACACCTTCGGCAATAAAGTCGGCGGGGTAAACCTGATGGCTATCCAGCAATTCTTTGTTCTCGAACGGATAGTGGATTTGTGCATACGGCATGGCACCGGAATCGAACCATACGTCTATCAAGTCCGCTTCACGCTTCATGGGCTTGCC
>OGXH01003012.1_pt1 | contig 11227 bp, 8 predicted proteins | sample 1576241 | NCBI WGS metagenome assembly OGXH01 (sample SAMEA3541529, study PRJEB24748) | human gut metagenome | biome: human gut; feature: human-associated habitat; material: faeces | place: China | collected 2012
TTTGCCCAAGCATTTGATAATTCAAATACTTCTTCGGCGCTCATTTCTCGCCGCAAACGCCGCAAACGATATCAGGATTGCCTTCATGGCCGAGCTCAACGCCCATCTCAACGAGCTTCGCAACACCCGGATCGACCGTAGCGAAGGGGTTGTAAGGCAGGATGCGCTCTGCGAGGTACTGCGGAACGAATTCAGACTCGACATCGTCACGCGAGAAGCCGAACGTGGTCTGCGTGAGGGCGTTCGTGCCGAATGAGAAGAAATCGGCTGCTTGAGCGATCTCGTTTGCGGTAACAGCAGCACGCGGAAGCTCGATCATGGTGCCGATCGGAATCTCAAGTTCGACACCTTCAGCAGCGGCAACTTCAGCGATGACCTCTTCAGCAAGTGCACGAAGCTTCTCGAGTTCGGGCTTCACGGAAACGAGCGGGATCATGATCTCGGGCTTCGGATCGAAGCCTTCCTTCTTCAGCTGCGCCATTGCCGTTGCGATCGCGCGAACCTGCATGCGTGGGAGCACCGGATAGGTGATAGCCAAACGGCAACCACGCAGACCGAGCATCGGGTTCTGCTCAGCGAAGCTATCGATCTGCTCCATGAGGTGACGCTTCTGAGCAATGACAGCAGGATCTGCGCCGGTGGCCTCAAGACGTGCGATCTCCACATCGAGTGCACGCGGACTCTCGAGGAACTCATGCAGCGGCGGATCGAGCAAACGAACGATGACGGGCAGGCCGTCCATCGCCTTGAACATACCCAAGAAATCGCCCGTCTGAGCAGCGAAGAGGTCTGCAACAGCCTTTTCGCGGATGGATTCATCTTCATTGAGGATGAAGGTTTGGATGATCTGCTTGCGATCGCCCAAGAACATGTGCTCGGTACGGCACAGGCCGATGCCTTCAGCACCGAACTTGACGGCCTGCTTGGTGTCGCGCGGGGTATCCGCATTGGTGCGGACGCGCAGACGGCGGGCAGCGTCAGCCCAGCCCATGAAGCGAGCAAACTCGCCGGAGATGGACGCTTCAACCGTCGCAATCTGGCCATCGTAGACGTTGCCGGTAGAGCCGTCGAGGGAGATGAAGTCACCCTCGTGGTACACCTTGTCGCCAACGGTCAGGGTCTTTGCTTCTTCGTCAATCTTCAGCGCGCCGCAGCCGACGACAGCCGCGCGACCCATGCCGCGAGCGACAACCGCCGCGTGAGAGGTCATGCCGCCGAAGACGGTCAGGATGCCCTGAGAGAAGTCCATGCCTTCGATGTCCTCAGGCGTGGTTTCGCGGCGAACGAGGATAACCTTTTCCTTGTTCTTGCCGTGTTCAGCCGCTTCGTCAGCGGTGAAGTAGATGCCGCCGGTGGCAGCGCCAGGGGAAGCCGGCAGACCCTTCGCAATGACGGGTGCCTTCTTCACAGCCGCAGCGTCGAAGTTCGGGTGCAGCAGGGTGTCGAGCTGCTTGGGCTCCACCTTCAGCACGGCTTCTTCTTCGCTCAGCACGCCTTCGTCCACCAGATCAACAGCGATCTTCAGCGCAGCCGCCGCGGTACGCTTGCCGTTACGGGTCTGCAGCATGTACAGCTTGCCGCGTTCAATGGTGTATTCCATGTCCTGCATGTCGCGATAGTGCGCTTCCAGCTTGGTGGCGATGTCCACAAACTGCTGGTACACATCGGGCATCTGCTCCTGCAGGTGGGAGATGGGTTCGGGGGTACGGATACCAGCCACGACGTCCTCGCCCTGAGCGTTCAGCAGGTACTCACCGTACAGCTTCTTTTCGCCCGTGGAGGGGTTGCGCGTGAAGGCAACGCCCGTGCCGGAGGTTTCGCCCATGTTGCCGAAGACCATGGACTGCACGTTGACGGCAGTGCCCCAGTCGCCCGGAATATCGTTCATGCGGCGATAGTAGATGGCACGCGGGTTGTCCCAAGAACGGAACACGGCCTTGACGGCTTCCATCAGCTGAACCTTGGGGTCCTGCGGGAAGTCCACGCCCATGTGCTTCTTGTAGATTTCCTTGAAACGAACGACAACTTCCTTCAGGTCATCCGCAGAGAGGTCGCGGTCATACTTGACGCCCTTCTTCTCCTTGAATTCGTCCAGAACCGCCTCGAATTCGTTCTTCGGGATTTCCATAACCACGTCAGAGAACATGGCGATGAAACGGCGATACGCGTCATAGGCGAAATGCGGGTTGTTGGTCAGGTTTGCCAGACCCACAACAGACACGTCCGTCAGGCCCAGATTCAGAATGGTATCCATCATGCCGGGCATGGAGGCACGAGCGCCGGAGCGGACAGAAACAAGGAAAGGATCCTTGTCGTCGCCGAACTTCTTGCCGGCCACCTTTTCGGTCTCCGCCAGAGCAGCGTAAATCTGCTCGACGATATCGTCACCAATCACCTTGCCGTCGGTATAATACCGGGTGCAGGCTTCGGTGGTGACGGTGAAGCCCTGAGGCACGGGCATACCGAGGTTCGTCATCTCAGCGAGGTTCGCGCCCTTGCCGCCCAGCAGCTCACGCATGTTGGCGTTGCCTTCCTTGAAGAGGTACACATACTTCTTCGCCATTGGAAACACTCCTTTTTTACATACTGCGGAAGAAACTTCCGCGCAGAAAACATTTGCCTGAAATTAGCCACGGAAAACACCGTGCCCTTCCTCCATCGCAAACACATTCTGCTGGCTATCCTATTTGATTATACTATTTTTCGTTGCTTTTTGCAAGATGCTGTTCACATTTTCAGCGGGAATTTGGGAATTTTCGAGCATGATAGTATTTACATGCTGCTTCCAAAAATCAATGTTTTTCTATTTTCTTGACGCAAGACACCCTTTTTGATATAATGAAGGCATCACTTCGTCGTGAATTTGCTGTTTTTGTTCGTGAGAAGGAGGCGTTATTGTGAAGAGGCTACTTGCTTGTTTGTTGTCTGTTATCCTGTTTTTGCCGCATTTGGCGTTCGCGGAGGATGATGCCATCCCTGCATCTTTCAAATTTGGCGCGGATGTTTCCACCGTGCTGAGCGAGGAAAACAGCGGTGTCGTGTACCGGAACAGCGACGACGAGCCGACAGACTTGTTCGTCCTGCTGAAGGAAGCAGGCTGGGACACCGTGCGCGTCCGCGTTTGGAACGACCCGTTCGACGAGGACGGCAGAGGCTACGGCGGCGGCAACTGCGGCGTGGCGAACGCGGTGGAAATCGCCCGCCGATGCAAAGAAGCCGGACTGTCGCTCATCGTTGACTTCCATTACAGCGACTTCTGGGCTGACCCCGCGAAGCAAATGTCCCCGAAGGCATGGGTCACGATGGATTTGACGCAGAAGTGCAGCGCACTCTACGCCTTCACGACGGATGCGCTGACGCAGATTGCCGCAACGGGCGTGGACATCTGGATGGTGCAGGTCGGCAACGAGATTAACGGCGGCATGGCGGGCGAATGGAGCACAAATGGGCGCAATCAGCTGATGAACGCCGGAAGCGCCGCTGTCCGCGCAACCCTGCCCGATGCGTTGGTGGCAGTGCATTTCACCAACGTCAGTCAATCGGACGCAAAGAAGTACATCCGTGAGGTCTGCGAGGGCGATACGCCGGTTGATTTCGACGTGATGGCGTACAGTTATTACAGCTATTGGCATGGTTCACTGGAAAATTTGTCGGAACTGATGGCGGATGTGCGCGAAACTTTCGGCAAAGACGTCTTCATCGCCGAAACAGCCTATCCGTTTACGACGAATAACCTCGATACGCACCCGAACAGCGTCCCGAATGAGTGGTGCGACATGAAGCAGGATATTTCCCGCGACGGTCAGGCGGCGGATTTCCGCGAGACGGTGGAAACGGCTGTGCAGGCGGGCGCACTCGGCGTCTGCTACTGGGAACCGGCGTGGATTCCGGTGCCGGGAAATAGCTGGGAAGAACAGAGTAAGCTGTGGGAACAGTTCGGTTCGGGCTGGGCGAGCAGCTATGCCGGTGGGTATGACTCGCAGGACGCGGGCGCATGGTTCGGTGGATGCGCATGGGAGAATCAGGCGCTGTTTGAGGTGGATGGGACACCGGCATGGACGCTTTCGCTTCCGAATATTTTTCGTGGTGAATAAAAGAGCAACACGCGGAAGAAGTATGATAACGAAGTCAACTCCGCCGCCCGACGCTGAACAGCGAAGCGCTTTCAGCGCAGCGGTTGTAACTTTGCGCTCCCGCTGGAGCGCCCCCAAGCCGCAATCTCGACCAGCTCCACATTGTCGCGCCGATTGGGCGCGACCGACCAGCCGGGCTTGCAACCATAGCCACACTCCCCTGCAATCCCCTCTTTAGGCGCATTGCAACACATCAAAAAGGACGTGCCAGCCTTTCACAGCAGCACGTCCTTTTCTAATCCCAAATTACGCGGAAACCTTCCGCTTGTCAAAGTTCGCCCACATTGCCTTCGTCGGGCAAGCGTCTGCACACGCCATGCAGTGCTGACACTTGCTCTGATCAATGACCGGCAGACCGTTCGTCATCGTAATCGCACCATGCGGGCAGGAGCGGAAGCACTTGCCGCAGTGAATGCAGCCAGTTGAGCAGGCAGAGAGCACCTTCTTGGCGGGCTCAGTGTTGCGGCAGCGAACCGTCACATCCTCCGTCACCGGGCGCAGACTCAGCACACCCTTAGGGCAAATCGCCACGCACTTGCCGCACGCGACACACTTCTCGTCGTCCACCACGGCAATCTTCTTCACCGGGTCAACATGAATCGCGTCGAACGGGCAGACGCGCGCGCAGGTACCCAGACCAAGGCACGCGAACTTGCAAGCCTTGTTGCCGTCATTGACGACGGATGCAGCCACGCAGTCCTGAATGCCGCGGTACTCAAACTTCTCCTTGCAATGCTCGGAATCACCTTGGCAGATTACGCTGGCGACCTTGCGAACGGCGTCTGCCGCTTCCGCATTGCCCATAATCGCGGAAATCTTGTCTGCAACGGGCTTGCCGCCGACCGGGCAGGCATTCACGGGCGCTTTGCCGCAAGCAATCGCATCCGCACAGCCGTCGCAGCCGGGATAGCCGCAGGCACCGCAGTTCGCACCCGGAAGCGCCGCGCGCACAGCGTCACGCTTTTCATCCGCCGGAATGGCAAAAACCTTCTCCGTGCCCATCAGCAGCAGACCGAAGAGCAACCCCATCAGGCCCAGCGCAACCGCCGCAATGAGGATATTCACAACCGTCATCCGCCTTCCCTCCTCAGCCGATTAAGCCGCCGAAGCCCATGAACGCAATCGCCATCAGACCCGCCGTAATCAGCGCGCCGGGGAAGCCGTTCATCCACTTGGGCATGTTCGCCAGCGCCAGACGCTCGCGGATGCAGGAGAAGAGAATCATCGCCAGACCGAAGCCCGCCGCCGCGCAGAAGCCGTTGAACGTGCTTTCCAGCAGGTTGTAGCCGTTATCCACGTTCAAAATCGCCACGCCCAGCACCGCACAGTTAGTGGTGATGAGCGGCAGATACACGCCCAGCGACTGATACAGCGAGGGGGAAATCTTCTTCAGCGCCATTTCCACAATGCCGACCAGCACGGCAATGACGAGAATGAACGCAATCGTCTGCATGTATTCCAGGTGCAGCGGCACCAGAATCAGGTGCTGCACGAACCAAGTGATGAAGCTGGCGAGTGTCATCACGAAGATGACCGCCATCGACATGCCCTTTGCCGTGTCGTACTGCTTCGAGACGCCGAGGAACGGGCAGCAGCCGAGGAAGCGGTTCATGACAAAGTTATTGACCAGCAGACCGCCGACAAGAATCGTCAGCAGATTCGCCCAAATGTTGCTCATGCTGCCGCCCCCTTCTTTTTCGACTTATTCGACAGTGCATTGACCAGAATCAGCAGCAGACCCAGCGTGATGAAGCCGCCGGGAACCTGCGTCATGATGCCCATCGGCTGATAGCTGGCGGGCATCACCTGCAGACCAAAGAACGTACCGTTGCCCAGCAGCTCACGAATGACGGACAGCAGCGTGATGGCGAAGGTGAAGCCCAGCCCCATGCCCAGGCCGTCCGCAATGCTCAGCACCGGCGGATTCTTTGACGCGAAGGACTCCGCGCGGGCAAAGATGATGCAGTTGACAACAATCAGCGGGATAAACATGCCCAGCGCCTGCGACAAATCCGGCAGGAACGCCTTGAGCAGCATGTCAATCATCGTCACGAAGGACGCGATGATGATGATGTACGCCGGAATGCGCACGCTGTCCGGGATGATGTTGCGCAGCAGGCTGATGAACAGATTCGAGAAAATCAGCACAGCCGTAACCGCCAGACCCATGCCGATGCCGTTCATGCCGGACGTGGTGATGGCCAGCGTCGGGCACATGCCCAGCATCAGTACAAACGTCGGATTCTCCCAAATCAGGCCGTTCAGCAGGACACTCATGAAGGTTTTCTTCTGATTAGCCATGCTTTTTCACCTCCCCAAACGGATGCGGCGCGGTAAAGCGGTCAATCAGGGGCGTGCAGACGTTCATGAACAGAATCGCGAAGGAGCAGCCTTCGGGGTAGTTCGCGTAGGCACGGATGATGAACAGCAGCAGACCGCAGCCAATGCCCATGATCACACGGCCGGGCACCGTCACCGGGCTGGTCGCATAGTCAGTCGCCATGAAGAACGCGCCGAGCATCAAGCCGCCCGCAAACACCTGATAAATCGCCATTTCAGCGCCATCCTTAATCAGATAGCAGACGAACACGGTCGCGATGAAGGACACCGGGATGCGCCAGTCAGCAATCTTGCGGACGCACAGGTAAATGCCGCCGACGAGAATCGCCAGCTTGCAGGTTTCGCCCAGCACACCGCCGCAGTTGCCCAGCAGCAGATCCATAAAGTTCACGCCGGAAACGCCCTTGCTCAGCAAGCCGAGGGGCGTTGCGGAGGTCGTCGCATCCACGACGAAGTTGGACTGCGGATAGCTGCTCATCAGCGCAGACCAGCTGACGAACAGAATCGCGCGCGCGGTCAGCGCCGGGTTCATGAAGTTGCTGCCGATGCCGCCGAACATTTGCTTGACGAGGACGATGGCAATCACGCCGCCGACCACCGCCAGCCACCACGGCGCGTTCGCCGGGAGGTTGTACGCCAGCAGCAGACCCGTCACGACGGCGCTCCAGTCGCCAATCGTCACTGTCCGCTTCGTCAGCTTTTCCCACACAAATTCAGATAGAACACAGGTTGCCACGGACACGCAGATGAGCATCAGCGCGCTCCAGCCGAAGATGATAACGCCCGCAATGCCAGCCGGCAGCAGCGCCAGACAAACCTCCTGCATGATGCGCTGCGTGCTGCTATGGTCGCGCAGGTGGGGCGAGGAGGTCATCACAAGATTATTCTGCATGGTGTTATGCCTCCTTCTTGGACTGCTCTTCAGCAGCCTTCTTTGCAGCTTCTGCCGCGGCTTTCTTCGCGGCTTCCGCCTTCTTGCGGGTCGTAATCACCTTTTTGCCCTGACGGCAGGACTGCGTAAGCAGGCGCTTGGCGGGGCAGACGAAGGTGCACGCACCGCATTCGATACAGTTCATGATGCCGTACTTTTCGGCTTCGTCATAGCGGTCGGCGCGGACGCAGCGGTCAAGCAGCGTCGGCATCAGCTGCATCGGGCAGGCGCGCAGGCAGCGGCCGCAGTTGATGCAGGCGGATTCCACCGGGTCAACGGCTTCTTCGCCCAACACAAGCACGCCGGAGGTGCCCTTCGTGACCGGGATATCCGTGCGGGTAATCGCCATGCCCATCATCGGACCGCCGCTGATGAGCATCCGTGCGCCGGACTGCATTCCGCCGCAGGCTTCCAGCAGCGTGTCGATCGGCGTACCGACGCTGACGAGGAAGTTGCCGGGGTTGTTGACCAGCCCGCCAACCGTCGTCACGCGCTGCACGAGCGGACGACCCTCGCGAATCGCCTGCTGAATGGCATACACCGTGCCAACATTGCTGACCACGCAGCCGACATCCAGCGGCAGACCGCCGGTCGGCACCTTGCGGCGCGTCAGGGCATACACCAGCTGCTTTTCACCGCCCTGCGGATAGCGGACGGGCAAATCATGAATCGTGATGCCTTCGACGTTCTTCGCCGCGGCACGGAGCGCTTCCACCGCGTCCATCTTGTTGTTCTCCACACCGACGTGCGCTTCCTTCACGTCCAGCGCAAGCATCATCAGGTGGATGCCGTCGATGATTTCTGCGGGTTTTTCCAGCATCAGGCGATGGTCAGCCGTCAGGTACGGTTCGCACTCCGCGCCGTTAATGACAAGCTTCTCAATCGTCTTGCCCTTCGGGGGCGTAATCTTGACCTGCGTGGGGAACGTCGCGCCGCCCATGCCGACGATGCCGGCTTCGCGGACGATGGTCTGCAATTCCTGCGCGGTCAGTGTTTCCGGATGCTCTGCCGGATGCAGCTCCACCCAGTTGTTCTGGAAGTCATTCTCGATGACGACGGCGGACACCGTCGAACCATTCGCCAGCTCGACCGGCTCAATGCCGACGACCTTGCCGGAGACGGATGAATGCACCGGTGCGGACACAAAGCCGCCCGCTTCGCCAATCTTCTGACCCGCCAGCACCAAATCACCCTTCTGCACGATGGGCTTGCAGGGCGCACCGATATGCTGCGAGAGCGGAATCACCACGCGCGCAGGCGCGGGCAGCTCACGAATGGCGTTGCCGCTGTTGACGGCCTTGCCGTTTACGCCCTCATGCGGATGCGTTCCGCCGGGAAACATGTGTTTGACAAACACAGAGAAAACCCCTTTCCAAATCCTTTCGCATCCCCTGCCGTGACAGCAGAAAACACATATTCAGACGGAATCCGTCTGAACAGGACACAATCACACGAAATCTATTATATCATATAACAAGGCATTTGGTACAGCGAAAAGTTTGACAAATGTCAGCCAAAGTTTTTTAGTCAATTTCACCATTAGCTATGACTAATATCTTCTTCCGGCAGATTTCCCGCCACATAGAGCATGTGCGCTGCGTGGCTCATGGCACTGCCCTCGCTGCCGTCCGCGCCGCCGAGCATCCGCGCGACTTCGTTGATTCGTTCCTTGGGTGAAAGCAGGCGAACACTCGTATTCGTCCGCTCCCCTTCCACACGCTTCTCCACAAGAAACTGGTGCGCCGCCATCGCTGCAATCTGCGGCAGGTGCGTCACGCAGATAACTTGCCGCTTGCGCGCGATCAGCGCCATCTTCTCCGCGACGACCTGCGCCATCCGCCCGCTGATGCCCGTATCAATTTCGTCGAACACCATCGTGCCGACGCCGCCTTTTTCAGCTTCGAGGCTCTTAATCGCCAGCATCAGGCGCGACAATTCGCCGCCAGACGCGATTTTTGACAGCGGTTTCAACGGTTCGCCGGGGTTCGGGGAAATCATAAACTCAATCACGTCGTCGCCGACCGACTGCGGCATGAAAACCTTCCCTTCCGGGCGAATCGCGAACGACACCTGGAAGATGGTGTTGCCCATGCCGAGGTCTTTCAGCTGCGCCATCATGTTCTTCTCAAACTCATTCGCCAGCCCGTGCCGCGCCTCCGTCAGCTGACGGGCCAACTGCCGATACTGCGCCAGCAAGCGCTTGTGTTCCGCGCCCGTTTTGGCAACCTGCTCATCCAGCGAGACGTAATTGTCGTATTCCTCCTGCATCTTCTGCTGCTGCGAAAGGACTTCCGCCACCGTTTCGCCGTACTTGCGTTCCATGCGCCGAATCAAATCCAGCCGTGTCTCAACTTTCTCCGCCCGAACGGGGTCGAACTCCCCTTTTTCAGTCAGATCCGCCAGTTCGTAGCCGATTTCCTCCAGCTCATAGTACGCCGAATCGCACCGCTGCGCCAGACTGACGTAGTTTTCGCCGAACGCTGCCAGCGACCGAAGCGCATCCGCCGCTTCCTTCACGCGCGAAAGCACCGTCTCGCTGTCATCGTTCGCTGAAATCGCCCGATGCGCCGCCGCAACCGCTGTCGCAATCTTCTCTGAATGCCGGAAACGCTCTTTTTCCGCTGCCAGCGTTTCTTCCTCGCCCAGCTTCAGCCGTGCTTTTTCCAATTCCTCCAGCGACTTTTTCAGCGATTCCATGCGGTACTGCTTCTTCTCATTCTCCTTGACCAAGCGCGCGTACTGCCGATGGTTGGTGATGAACGCCTGATACGCCGCGTCCACGCGGCTGAGCAGCGCCTGATAATCGTCGCCGCCCGCAGCATCCAGAAACAGCAGGTGATACTGCGAGTTCATCAGGAACTGCGCCTCGTGCTGCCCATGCACGTCCATCAGCAGTACGGCGATGTCTTTGAGCGCGGACAGCGGCATCACCACCCCGCAGACGCGGCAGAGGTTGCGCCCGGAGCGCGTGATTTCGCGGTAGAGCGTTACCGTGCCGTCAAAATCATCAAGTTCCTGCGCCTGCGCCCATTTTGCAACTTCCGCATTGCCGCTGGCATCAAACACCGCCTCGACCCACGCCTTGTCCGTTCCCGTGCGGATGAGTTCCCGCGCGGCGCGTCCGCCCAGCACCAGATTGACCGCGTCCACGACGATGGATTTGCCCGCGCCGGTTTCGCCGGTCATAACGTGCAGCCCTTCGCCGAATTCCAGACTCAGTTCCTCAATCAGCGCGATATTCCGCATTCGCATGGATAGAATCATGATGGATACTCCTTTTCCGTGCCGGGGATAACCATTGCCGTTATTTCATCATTTCCCGGATGCGGCTGGTGACGGTGAGTGTCTCCTCGTTCGAGCGGATAATCAGCAGCACCGTGTTGTCGCCTGCCAGCGTCCCCAGCACCTCCGGCCAGTGCATACTGTCCAGCGCTTCCGCCGCGACGTTCGCCGAACCCGACAAGGTTTTCACCACAATCAGGTTGTTCGCCGACGAAACCGACAGCAGCGATTCCGCCAGCATCCGAATGAAACGGTCGGTCAGATTGTTGTCCGCCTGATCGCCCGTTGCGTATTTGTACTTGCCGGAGGGGGTCAGCACTTTCAGCAGCCGCAATTCCTTAATGTCGCGGGATACGGTCGCCTGCGTCACGCGGATGCCCCGCGCATTCAGGGCGCTGGCGAGTTCCTCCTGCGTTTCAATTTCCTGTTTTTCGATGATATCGAGGATTGCCACTTGTCGAACGGTTTTCATATTTCCGCAGCACCTGCCTTTACATTTTGTGTTATCGGGTCCATTCCGTCAGCTTTTCGCGGACAAGGT
>OGXH01003013.1_pt1 | contig 11217 bp, 10 predicted proteins | sample 1576241 | NCBI WGS metagenome assembly OGXH01 (sample SAMEA3541529, study PRJEB24748) | human gut metagenome | biome: human gut; feature: human-associated habitat; material: faeces | place: China | collected 2012
GTATTTCCTGCATTGACACAGACTGGTCCTACCAGCTTGCCAGACGCATGGAAAAAGAGAAAACAAACCCTGTTCTGGGCTATCGTACTGCAGGTTCCGTTGCTGAAACAGCTACAGGAGATATGTTATACAGGGAAATGAAAGCTATCGGACTTACCGATGTAACCAGAGATACATTCTCACTGGACGGATGGGAATTCGAGAAGGCAGTCCTGAAATTTACAGATGATGACGGGCAGGAACACACCTTTCAGATGGGCGGATATCAGACAAATTTCGAGACAGACGGATTTGAAGATTACGAACTCGTTTATCTGGGAAAAGGAACTGCCGCAGATTATGAAGGCATAAACGTAAAAGGAAAGCTGGTTATGGTTGAGATCAACCAGCGAGACGAATGGTGGATCAGCTTCCCTGTTTATCAGGCTTATCTGCGCGGCGCTGCTGCCCTGATCGCAGTTCAGGCAAACGGCTACGGAGAAATCGCAGAGTCTGCGCTGAATGCACAGGATATCGCAGGTCCGGAATATGCGGCAGCATTTTCCATGTCACAGGCAGATGCAAAGAAATTAGTTCCGGAAGGTGTGGAAGGACGTGTTGCATACAAAGGAACAGTAGAAGATACCGTATTCCAGCTCATGGGAGGCCTCCGTGCAGGAATGGGATACTGCGGAACTGCAAATATTGAGGCACTGAAAGAGAACGGACAGTTTGTTAAGATTTCAGCTGCATCCTTGAAAGAAAGTCATCCACATGACATTCATATTACAAAAGAAGCTCCGAACTACAGTGTAGACGAGTAAATTGAAGGTTTGCAGATTACCTGCAGACAGATAAGTGGAAGTATTGCGGATATTCCGCATTACCTGACGGGATGAAAAATCACATCCCTGATATAATAAAATAATATATAGGAACGCCTTGAGGAATTCCCGGAGGTTCAGTGAGAGCTGGATCTGCCGGGAATTTCTCTTTTATACGAATATAAAACAGTTAAGACAAAATTCATAAATGGTTAAGAAACATATGGTATAATAGCTAAAATAAGAAGATGTTTGTTTTAAACGATGGAAATGCGAGAATTAAAAATCAGGAGAAATACCGAATGAGTACGTCAAGACGAAAGCAGCTGGCAGGGCGGAAAACATTGCCGAAGAATACACGAAGGAAGAAAAAGCGAGGCAGAAAAATGTTGCGGATCATAATGATCCCATTAATGATTTTACTGCTTTTTCTTCTTTTTAAATCCTGTATACAAAAGAAAAATCAATATGCTGATGTGGATGCTACGCAGCCGGAGATGGATATACAGTTGTTAGATGTAAATCCGTATTCCAGACCAGGGACAACAATTGACCATGTGAATGGGATTGTTGTCCATTACACAGCGAATCCGGGGAGTACAGCGCAGGATAACAGAGATTATTTTAATGGTCTCAAAGATAGCCATGAGACTTCGGCAAGCAGTAATTTTGTGATAGGATTGGAAGGAGAGATTATTCAGTGTATTCCGACCTGGGAGATGGCATATGCTTCAAATGATCGCAATGTGGATACGATTTCGATTGAATGTTGTCATCCGGATGAGAATGGAAAGTTTACTGATGCAACATACCGCTCACTTGTACAACTTACAGCATGGCTTTGTGCAAAATATGATCTGACAGCAGATCAGGTGATCCGTCACTATGATGTAACCGGAAAAATCTGTCCGAAATATTTTGTAGAGGATGAGGACGCATGGGTAGAATTCAGGAGAAATGTACAGGATGCGTTGGAAAAACAGTAGACATCATTTCACTGAATTGTTATAATGAAATCAATTCTTGGGATCATAGAAGAATTGATTTCAAAGCTTACGGAGTTAGATGAAATAATGTTTGAAAAATTTTTTCCAGATGAATATTTGGGATCGACTTATAAGATCCCTTTTGAAAAACTATATGAGCAAGGATACCGGGGGGTAATCTTTGATATTGATAATACATTGGTTCCTCACGGTGCACCGGCAGATGAACGTGCAAAGAGACTGTTTCAAAGACTGAGAGAGATTGGCTTTGAAAGTTGTTTGTTGTCTAACAATCAGAAAAAACGCGTAGAGATGTTTAATCAGGAGATCCAGACACATTATATTTATAATGCGCTGAAGCCTGCAAGAAAGAATTATCTTCATGCGATGGAGATCATGGGAACAGATCAGGCGAACACGCTGTTTGTCGGCGATCAGCTTTTTACAGATGTATGGGGCGCAAAGAGGGTCGGAATACACAACATTTTAGTGCATCCGATCAATCCAAAAGAAGAGATTCAGATCGTTTTAAAGCGGTATTTGGAGAAGATTGTGCTTCATTTCTATAAGAAGAGCAAAAAAAGATTGAAAAAAGTCGCAAATTAGTATAGAATGGTAGAAGCAAAAAGTCTGTAACGAACAGTTACATTGTCTGAACGAAATGCAATTAAGGAGGATTATACATGGTTTCAGCAGGAGATTTTAAGAATGGTTTAACAATTGAGATTGAGGGAAATATTTTCCAAATTCTGGAATTCCAGCACGTTAAACCTGGTAAAGGTGCAGCGTTCGTAAGAACAAAACTGAAAAACATCATCAGTGGTGGTGTAGTAGAGAAGACATTCCGTCCGACAGAGAAGTTCGAGAATGCACACATCGAGCCCGTCATGACGAGAATTACTCATCACTTTTTGTAGAAAATTCACATCCGGAGACCTTACATCGAGACATGTGTATCGCATGCTCCGGGAGTTCGTGGATTTTGCCAATGTATTTAACTAACTCTCAAGTTACAATATTAAATCCCTTATTGTATTTTTCCCCAGAATCGGTATGATAGAAGCATGCGAGGAAATATTTATGTTTAACGTGGAAGAAGAATTAAAAAAGCTCCCCCGCAAGCCGGGAGTGTATATCATGCGGGATGACAAGGATGTCATTTTGTATGTGGGAAAAGCCATCAACCTGCACAATCGTGTAAGGTCTTATTTTCGTGAAAATATCGGCAGAGGTCCTGCCATTGACCAGATGGTATCATTGATCGCGCGATTTGAATATATTGTGACGGACTCTGAACTGGAAGCGCTGGTGCTGGAGAATAACCTGATCAAGGAGAATTCACCGAAGTATAACACGCTGTTAAAGGATGACAAGACGTACCCTTATATCAAGGTGACGGTGGGGGAGGATTATCCCAGAATCCTGTTTTCCCGTACCATGAAGAAGGATAAGTCCCGCTATTTCGGTCCTTATACCAGTGCTGCGGCGGTCAAAGATACCATTGAGCTGCTGAACAAGCTGTACCAGCTGCGTACCTGCAACCGGGTGCTGCCGAGAGACACCGGACTGGAGCGCCCCTGCCTGAATTATCATATTAAACAGTGCCTGGCTCCCTGTCAGGGCTATGTGAGCAAGGAGGAGTATAGACAGCAGGTGGCGGGAGCACTGGAATTTCTAAACGGCAATTACAGCCCGATTCTGAAGGATCTGGAAGAGAAGATGAACAAGGCAGCGGAGGAACTGGAATTTGAAGAAGCTGCCAGATACAGAGATCTGTTATCCAGTGTCCGCCAGGTGTCCCAGAAACAGAAGATCACCGAGGGCGTCGGTGAAGATAAAGATATCCTGGCACTGTATCAGGATGAGACGGAAGCGGTGGTACAGGTGTTTTTCGTCCGGGATGGCAAGCTGATCGGCAGGGAACATTACTATATGACACATGTGCCGGAAAATAACAAACCAGCGATTTTACAGGATTTTGTAAAGCAGTTCTATGCGGGAACACCTTTTATCCCCAGAGAGCTGATGCTGCAATATGAGATTGAGGACGCAGAACTTATTGAAAAATGGCTGTCTGAACGGAAAGGCAGCAGGGTCTACCTGAAGGTGCCAAAGATCGGCAGTAAGGAAAAACTGGTGGAACTGGCAGCCCAGAATGCAAAACTGGTATTGTCTCAGGACAGGGAGAAACTGAAGCGTGAGGAAGGCCGGACTATCGGTGCGGTGAAGGAAATCTCAGATCTGTTGCAGCTTCCGCTGACCGGCACGGCCCGGATGGAAGCCTACGATATTTCCAATATCAACGGTTTTGAAAATGTAGGCTCCATGGTAGTCTACGAAAAGGGGAAGCCCAAGCGCAGCGATTACCGTAAATTCAAAATCAAGAGTGTCTCTGGCCCGGATGATTATGCCTGCATGCGGGAAGTACTGACGAGACGGTTCCGCCACGGTATGGAAGAGAGCAAAGAACTGGAAGAACAGGAGATGGATCAGGAGTACGGCAGCTTTACCAAGTTCCCGGATCTGATCCTCATGGACGGTGGCCGCGGACAGGTGAATATCGCACTTGCTGTGTTGGAAGAATTAGGAATTGACATTCCGGTCTGCGGTATGGTCAAGGATGACAATCACCGTACCAGAGGTCTGTATTATCATAATATTGAGCTTCCGATTGATACTCATTCGGAAGGGTTCAAGCTGATCACCAGAATCCAGGACGAGGCGCATCGTTTTGCCATTGAATACCATAGGTCTCTGCGCAGTAAGACCCAGGTGAGATCTGTATTGGATGATATTCCGGGAGTGGGGCCCGCCAGACGAAAAGCCCTGATGCGGCACTTCAAGTCTTTAGAGGAGATCCGGCAGGCAACGGTGGAAGAACTGATGGAAATTCCCGAAATGAATGAGCGTACGGCAGAGGAAATCGTGACCTTTTTTGCTTCACAGACAGGACAACCTGTGGTACACTAAAAGATAATGAAAAGGGCGGGGAACCGGGGCGGGTTTTTCGCGGAAAGGTATGGAGATTAGTATGGCAAGTGTAAGTTTAACCCGTGTTATCGAAAAAATGAAACTGGAAAATCTCACACCGGAGATCGATGTGAAACATGTGAAGATCACGCAGCCGGATATCAACCGTCCGGCACTGCAGTTAGCCGGATATTTTGAGCATTTCGATGCCACCAGACTGCAGATTATCGGATTTGTGGAATATACTTATATGGAGGGGCTGACAGATGAGACCCGCAGGGAGGCGTATGAGAAGCTGATGGCTTATGACATCCCTTGTATCGTGTTCAGCCGTGACCTGAAACCGGACCCTATATTCCTGGAGACGGCGATCAGACATCAGATCCCGGTATTATCTACGAAAAAGTCCACTTCTGATTTTATGTCTGAGATCATCCGGTGGTTAAATGTCAAACTGGCCCCCTGCATCTCCGTACACGGTGTACTGGTGGATGTCTATGGTGAAGGCGTCCTGATCACCGGTGAGAGCGGCATCGGTAAGTCCGAGGCAGCCCTGGAGCTGATCCGAAGAGGACATCGTCTGGTAACCGATGATGTGGTAGAACTGCGTAAAGTCAGTGATGATACGCTGGTAGGTTCTGCACCGGATATCACAAAACACTTTATTGAATTGCGTGGTATCGGCATCGTGGATGTCAAGGCACTGTTTGGTGCATTGTCCGTAAAAGATACCCAGACCATTGACCTGGTCATCCGTCTGGAAGATTGGGATAAGGACAAAGAGTACGACAGACTGGGACTGGAAGAGAATTATACCGAATATCTGGGCAATAAGGTGGTATGCCACAACATTCCGATTCGTCCCGGACGTAACCTGGCAGTTATCTGCGAGACGGCAGCTATCAACCACCGTCAGAAGAAGATGGGCTACAACGCAGCAAAAGAGCTATACACCCGTGTACAGAACTCTCTGGCAAAAAGACGTGAGGAGGACGAGGACGATGAGTAAATATGCATTTGGGGTAGACGTGGGAGGAACCACGGTCAAGTTAGGACTTTTCAATGATGAGGGACAGGTGCTGGATAAGTGGGAGATTCCCACAGTAAAAGATAACGGCGGGGAAAAGGTATTGCCGGATATTGCAGCATCTATCAAAAACAAAATGCAGGAGAAGAATATCTCTGTAGAAGAACTGGTAGGCGTAGGAATTGGAGCTCCCGGTGCAGTGGACGCTGACGGCTATATGGTCAACGGTGCAGTGAACATTGGCTGGGGTGCCTTTGATCTGGCAGAGACCCTGAAAAAAGAACTGGATCTGCCTGTAACTGTGAAAGCTGGAAATGATGCCAATGTAGCAGCCCTGGGCGAAATGTGGCAGGGCGGTGGTAAAGGCTATTCCAATCTGGTAGCCGTTACTCTGGGAACCGGTGTCGGCGGAGGTATCATCATCGACGGCAGGATACTGACCGGTACCAACGGTGCCGGCGGTGAAATCGGACATATCCATATTGAAGATGCTGAGACAGAGACTTGCGGCTGTAAGAACAAGGGTTGTCTGGAACAGTATGCATCTGCTACCGGAGTTACCCGTCTGGCCAACAGACGTCTGGCCAAAGACGATGCTCCCAGCGTGCTCAGAGGTGGTGAAATCTCTGCGAAGACCGTATTTGATGCGGTGAAAGCCGGAGATAAAGTAGCAATCGAGATCGCAGAACAGTTCGGCGAGTATCTTGGCAAGGGACTGGCAGTAGTAGCCAATGTGGTAGACCCGCAGATCTTCGTTATCGGTGGCGGTGTATCCAAAGCCGGAGATATCTTATTCAAATACATAGAGCCTTCTTATAAGAAATGTGCTTTCGGCCCTTGCAAACAGGCAAAATTTGCACTGGCAACGCTGGGCAATGACGCCGGAATCTACGGCGCGGCGGCACTGGTATTAAAGTAGGCTTTCGCGGCATAATTATAACAAAAAGAAAGAGCAGCCTGACAACATGATAAGTGCAGCAGTGATAGAAGCATTAAAAGAAATTGTACCGGCAGATAAAGTTCTGTTACAGGAACCGATGAAATTGCATACCACCTTCCGGATCGGTGGCCCGGCAGATTGCCTGGTCTATCTGGAAAACGAAGAGCAGCTCTGTAAGATCCAGAAATACCTTCGGCTGGTGGATGTTCCCTATACCGTGATCGGCAACGGAAGCAATCTGCTGGTCAGCGACCAGGGATATGCAGGAATTGTTCTGGTGGTTGGTAAGCATATGAGCCGGATCGAAGTGAAAGACTGCTATCTGGAAGCAGAGGCAGGGGCCCTGATGAGCCAGGTGGCAAAAGCAGCGAAAGAGCATGGCCTGACAGGCCTGGAGTTCGCCGCGGGAATCCCCGGTACCATCGGTGGCGGAGCTGTAATGAATGCCGGAGCCTACGGCGGAGAGATGAGCCAGGTGGTGACCACTGTTACGGTAGTCAACCGTAATGGAGAGATCATGGAACTGGACAACAGTACCATGGAGTACGGCTATCGTACCAGCGTGATCCAGAACCAGTCGTTTGTCGTGACGAAAGTGACTTTCCAGCTACAGCCCGGAGATCCGGAGCAGATCGCAGCCAAAATGGAGGAACTGGCAATTCGCCGCAGAGAAAAACAACCTTTGGAATATCCCAGTGCCGGCAGTACTTTCAAACGTCCCGAGGGACATTTCGCCGGGCAGCTGATCATGGAAGCCGGTCTGCGGGGATACTCCGTAGGAGGCGCAAAGGTATCGGAAAAGCATTGCGGATTTATTATCAACACCGGCAATGCCACTGCAGAAGATGTAAAAGATGTGATCTGGGAAGTACAGAGAAGAGTGAAAGAACGTTTTCACGTGGAGCTGGAACCCGAGATCAAATTCCTGTAACTATTCAGAGCCATGTAAATTTGTTTTCTGCGGATGCTTGCATCTTCGCAGAATCGCAAATTTATATGGCGAAGTAACCACATGAGCAAAAAGGAAGCCTCGAAGAGGTGATTTTGCGAATGGGATTCTGAATAGTTACGATAGAATAACGAGGTGCATATGAGATTTGTAGTAGTAACAGGCATGAGTGGCGGAGGAAAGAGAACCGCATTAAAGCTTTTGGAAGATGCTGGATTTTACTGCGTGGATAATCTGCCGGTATCTCTGGTGGAGAAGTTCGTGGAACTGATTGCCATGCCGGGCAGTGAGATCAGCAAGGTGGCCCTGGGACTGGATGTCCGGGCAGACCAGAATTTCATGGATGCGACCCGGATTTTGGAGCAATTAAAGGAAAAAGGCTACAAATTCGAGATTTTGTTTATGGACTCCGACGATGCTGCTCTGATAAAACGGTATAAGGAGACCAGACGTGTGCACCCTCTTGCCGCAGACGGCAGAGTGGAGGACGGCATTCACAAGGAGCGGAAGATTCTGGAGACAATCCGCAAAAATTCGGATTACGTCATCGATACCTCCAATCTGTTAGTCAGAGAACTGAAGGAAGAGCTGGATCGTATTTTTGTACAGAACGAAGAATACAATAGTCTTATGGTAACGGTCATGTCCTTCGGGTTCAAGCATGGAATCCCCGCAGACGCCGATCTGGTCTTTGATGTAAGATTCCTGCCAAACCCTTATTATATCGAGGAACTGAAGCCCCAGACCGGTAATGATAAAGGAGTGCAGGATTATGTGATGAGTTTTCCGGAGACCGGAATATTCCTGGACAAGCTGACCGACATGATTCAGTTTCTGATCCCGAATTATATTAAAGAAGGCAAATACCGTCTTGTTATTGCAATCGGCTGCACCGGCGGTAAGCACCGAAGCGTTACTTTAGCAAATAAATTGTACGAACGTATGAAGGCGGAAGGTCATTATGGTATCAAGCTGTACCACCGTGATGTACCCAGAGAAGGAATCTGACATGTCATTTTCGAGTGAAGTAAAGGAAGAACTGGCAAAACACATCAGCCCGGCAAGACATTGCCAGATCGCTGAGCTGGCCGCACTCATGAACTTCAGTGGACAATACGGACGCTCCGCAGAAGGAGATTTCATGATCGGTTTCCAGACGGAAAACGAGGCGGTTGTCAGAAAAGGCTTTACATTATTGAAAAAAACATATAATATAGATACTGATGTTAAAATCAGCGAGGAACAGATGCGGAGTGTGATCGATAAGATCGGGGATCTGTCTGAGCCTGTGAGCCCCTTGCTGATTAAAAATTCCTGCTGTCAAAGAGCATTTTTAAGAGGAGCTTTTCTCTGCATTGGTTCTATGAGCGACCCGCAGAAAAGTTATCACCTGGAATTTGTATGCACCGATGAGGATAAAGCGAGACAACTACAGAGTGTGATACAGGGCTTTGACATAGAAGCCAAGATTGTGCTTCGGAAGAAGTATTACGTTGTCTATCTGAAGGAAGGATCCGGCATTGTGGATCTTCTGAATGTGTGCGAAGCACCCATTGCCCTGATGAAGCTGGAGAATTTAAGAATTGTGAAAGAAATGCGCAATTCTGTGAACCGAAGAGTGAACTGTGAGACCGCCAACATTACCAAAACGGTAACTGCGGCGACCAGACAGATAGAGGATATTATCTATATCCGGGATCACTACGGACTGGAAAATCTGCCCGAGGCGCTTAGCCAGATGGCGGAAGTCAGACTGGAGAATCCGGATGCACCGCTGAAGGAATTGGGAGAATACCTGGATCCGCCGGTGGGCAAATCCGGAGTGAACCACAGGCTGCGCAAACTGAGCGAACTTGCAGAGAGGATCAGGACGTAAAAGAGGAGGAAAATTATGACAAAAAGGAGTATTACGGTCAGACTGGAAGACGGTCTGGACGCAAGACCGGTGGCACTGTTGGTACAGGAAGCCAGCAAGTACGAAAGCAACATTTATTTTGAAGTAGACGATAAGCGGATCAATGCCAAGAGTATTATGGGTATGATGAGCCTGGGACTTTGCGCAGGCGAAGAGCTTACGGTAGCTGCAGAGGGTGCAGATGAGCAGACCGCTGTGGACAACATTGAGAAGTTTTTGAGCGGTCAGGTGGCTTAAGAACATAACATGAGAAGAAGCGGGGCTGATGGAGAATTCTGTTAGTCCCGTTTGTTGTATCTTGAGGGCAGTATTATGAAGAAGATGTTATTTATCTATAATCCGAAGGCCGGAAAGGCACAGATCCGCAACAAGCTGGCAGATATTCTGGATGTATTCACCAGGGGCGGTTATGAGATTACCATATATCCCACGCAGAGAAGTGAGGATGCCATGGAGAAGACCGAGAAGCGCAGCAAGGAATACGATATCGTGGTCTGCAGCGGCGGGGACGGAACCCTGGATGAAGTGGTCACCGGCATGATCCGCAGCGGCTTCCGCACACCCATCGGCTATATTCCGGCCGGCAGCACCAATGATTTCGGGGGCAGCCTCGGATTGCCGAAGAATATGGTGAGGGCTGCGGAAAATATTGTAAATGGGAATGATTTTGCCTGTGATGTGGGATCCTTTAATGAGGATGTGTTTGTCTATATTGCGGCTTTCGGACTATTCACGGATGTCTCCTATGAGACCGGTCAGGATATGAAAAATGTGCTGGGACATATGGCATATCTGCTGGAAGGTATGAAGCGCCTGTCCGCAATCCGATCTTATCCCATGAGGATCACCTATGAGGATACGACTATCGTAGATGATTTTATTTTTGGGATGGTGACGAATTCTGTGTCTGTGGGAGGGTTCAAACGTATTACCGGAAAAAACGTAAAACTTGATGACGGTGTGTTCGAAGTGACACTGATCAAACGTCCGAAGAACCCGATTGAACTGAATAACATTATGGTATCCCTGCTGAACCGGGATATCGATACCGATGCTATGTACTGCTTCCGGACGTCAAAGGTGGAGATCACTTCCGCAGAGCCTCTTCCCTGGACTCTGGATGGAGAATATGGCGGAACCCATACAAAAGTAGTGATTGAGAACATCTGCCGGGGCATAGACATCCGGGTGGAACAGAAGGAATCTTAAAATTTGGTAAAAATTTAACAATAAGCTGTTCCCTTTTTGAAAAGAATGTGCTATAGTTTGGATAGTCACAAAGTGATTATTCGAAATGTGTTTTTCGTGCTTTTACGAATGTATAACATTTCGTATATCGTAACAAGAATGAGTATAGAAAATGGAGGTATTAAAATGTTAGTATCCGCAACAGAAATGCTCAAAAAAGCAAAAGCAGGCCACTATGCAGTAGGTCAGTTCAACATCAACAACCTGGAGTGGACAAAGTCCATCCTTCTCACCGCTAAAGAACTTCGTTCCCCTGTTATTCTGGGTGTATCCGAGGGTGCCGGCAAGTACATGGGCGGTTATGATGTAGTCGTTGGCATGGTCAACGGACTGTTAAAGGATCTGGACATTGATGTTCCCGTTGCGCTGCATCTGGATC
>OGXH01003016.1_pt1 | contig 11210 bp, 9 predicted proteins | sample 1576241 | NCBI WGS metagenome assembly OGXH01 (sample SAMEA3541529, study PRJEB24748) | human gut metagenome | biome: human gut; feature: human-associated habitat; material: faeces | place: China | collected 2012
CTGACGCTTCAGCAAAACCATCTGCGGCATATTCGCTTTCATGACCTGCGGCACAGCAGCGCGAGCTTGCTGCTTGCGAACCATGTGCCGCTCAAACAGATTCAGGAGTGGCTGGGGCACAGCGATTTCAGCACGACAGCCAACATCTACGCGCACCTTGATGCGGCTTCCAAGCAGAACACAGCAGAAGCAATGCTGCATGGACTGGGATTGGAAGAAGAATGAGGCTGCTTCCAAACGAACATGCACCGAGGCGTGAACAGCTAGCGCAGACGCATTTGGAAATAGGACGAGATTCGAGCCCAATAAAAAATTCGGCTAAATAACACACTTGTCATTTAGCCGAATGTGGCGGAGACGGTGGGATTCGAACCCACGGACCCTTGCGGATCAACTGATTTCGAGTCAGTCCCGTTATGACCGCTTCGATACGTCTCCACACGCTGTCCATAGAACAGCTTATTTAGTATAGCACAATTTCTCGCATTTGGCAAGCACTTTTTTCGGAATCTGCAAAAATCCGCGCAAAAAGCGGAAATCCGGCGCGGATACCGCACAATTTGAGCATACCGCGCCGGAATCAGCGGTGCGCTTCTGCTACCACCACTTTACGAATCATCAAAAAAGCTCCCTTCTCGTGAACCGTGCGCACTTGGCGCAAATGGTTTCTTTCTGACAGAATTTTATCATACTCGGATACGTTTGACAAGTGGTTTGATAAAATTTTGCCGAAGGGGATTTTGCCGTGCGCACCCCAAGTGGTGGATATGCCCAAAGTAGGTTAGTTCAGAAGCACAAAAAGTTAGCGAGGACGATCCCGAAGCAGCGCTCGCAGGCGCGTTCCACTTTCAACAATGAAAACCAAGAAACATGGGAGTGCACACCGAAGGGGTCAAGGGGGCGACCGCAGACATTCGTCTGTTTTCATTGCCCCCTCGTCTCCTCCGCGGAGGCGAAATCCCTGCGTATCGCAATGTGCTAGCATAATAGGAAAGAACTGCTACTCGGTCGCGCCAATGGGCGCGACAATGTTGAGGTGATGGAAAGAGCAAGCTGGGGTGCGCATCTGCGGATGCGCAAAGTTACTGGCAGGGACGCTGCTCCTTGACCCCGCAAGGGGCAGATGAAAAGGGACGAAGTCCCCCCCTTGCCCCCTTTCGCGCGATTGAGTTGAGCGCTTCGTCATGCTTTTTCCGCGTGTTAATCCTTTTTCTGCGCCCCCTCAGCCCATTTTCTGACCGCTTTCGCCGCTGCCTGATTCATCCCCGGCACCTTCAGCAATTCCTCCTCCGTCGCCTCCCGAATTGCCTTCATCGACCCCAGTTTCGTCAGCAGCGCCTTCCGTCGCTTCGGCCCAATCCCCGGAATATCCTCCAATTGACTGTGAATGCTCGCTTTCCCGCGCAATCCGCGGTGGTGCGTAATGCAAAACCTATGCGCTTCATCGCGGACGCGCTGAATCAGGTGCAGCTCCGGCGTGTGGTGGTCAAGGCAAATCGGGTCTTCGCGGTCGGGAAGGAAAATCTCCTCCTGCTTCTTCGCCAGTCCGAACATCGCGACGTCCGCGCCCATGTCCAGCAGCGCCTGCCGCGCGAAACGCAGCTGCTGCGGACCGCCGTCAATCAGCACAAGGTCGGGCAGGTCAGAAAATTTGCCGCCGATGGGGGATAGTCCTTGTTCTTCGCGTTCCGCCTTCTCCTGCAAGCCGTGCGCGAACCGCCGCCCCAGCACCTCGTTCAGGGATGCAAAGTCGTTCGCGCCCTCGACCGTCTTGATGCGGAAGCGGCGGTATTCCTTTTTCGCGGGTTCACCGTCGATGAACACCACCATGCTCGCGACGCTCAAAACGCCCTGCGTGTTGGAAATGTCGTAGCCCTCGATGCGCCGCGGGGTCTTGGGCAGCCCCAGCGCCTTGCCGAGCGCCGCCGCCGCGCCGACCGTGCGCTCTTCGCGGACGCTCGCGCGGGCGTTCCGCTTCTCCAGCGCGTCATGGGCGTTTTTCGCCGCCAGCAGCACCAAATCGTGCTTCTCGCCGCGCCGGGGCGTGACCAGCGTCACCGCTGCGCCCTTCTGCTGCCGCAGCCATTGCTCTAACTGGGCTTGCGCGCCGTCGGGCAGCTCCTGCACGAGAATGTTGCGCGGAATCAGGTTGCCCTCCTGATAATACTGCGTCAGGAACTCTGCCAGTACGTCGCCGGCGGGTTCGCTGCCCTCGCGGGGGAGAGAAAAGTGGTCGCCGCCGACCATGCGGCCGCCGCGGACGTATACCAGCTGAATCATGGCGTCCAGCCCGTCCTGCGCAATGGCGAGGATGTCCTGCTCGCTCCGGTCGGTCTGGATGGCGATTTGCCGTTCCATCAGCCCCTGCACGTCGCGGATTTTGTCGCGGATGACGGCGGCGCGCTCGTACTGCATCTTTGCTGCATAGTCCATCATTTCGCGGTTCAGCACGTCCAGTACCTGCTTGTAGTCGCCGCCGAGGAACGCCAGCACGCCGTCCATCATGTCCCAGTACTGCTCTTCGGTGCATTTTCCGGCGCACGGGGCGAGGCATTTGCCGATTTCGTAGTTGACGCACGGGCGGCAGGGTGTTTTCAGCGGCAGTTCCTTCCGGCACGTCCGCAGGGGGAACACGCCGCGAACTGCGTCGATGACCTGCCGAACCGCCGTCGCGCCGATGTATGGGCCGAAGTACTTCGCGCCGTCCTTCTCCATCCGCCGGGCGAGGGTCAGGCGCGGGAACGGCTCTTTCAGGTTGACGCGCAGGTACGGATAATGCTTATCGTCCTTGAGAAGGATGTTGTAGTACGGTTTGTGCAGCTTGATGAGGTTGCATTCGAGGCACAGCGCTTCGAGGTTGCTGTCGCACAGGAGAATATCGAAGTCGTCGATGTGGGAAATCATGGCGGCGACTTTCGGCGTGTGCTCCGTGTCGCGGAAGTAGGAGCGGACGCGGTTTTTGAGGTTGACCGCCTTGCCGACGTAGATAATCGTGCCGTCTTTGTCCTTCATCAGGTAGCAGCCGGGGCTTTCGGGCAGCATCCTGATTTTCAGCTCCAGCTTTTCGCCCCAGTCGATTTTTGCCATAAAATACCCTCCCCATAGATGACAAAAGCCGGAAGCCGGACAACCCGTCCGAACCTCCGGCAAGAAAATGCAAGAATCAACAAGTTAGTCGTTCGCCAGACCCCAGTCATCCAGCGTAGACGGAATCTGATGCCACAGCACGGCTTCCACCTTGCCCAGAATCATGTTCCGCGGCACAGCGCCGACGTGCGACGAACGGCTGTCGTTGGAATTGTTGCGGTTGTCGCCCATCAGGAAATAATGTCCTTCCGGCACGATGTACGGGCCGTAGTCGCTGTACATCCGCGCGGACAGGAATTTCTCGGTGTACTTCACGCCGTTGACGTACAGGTAGCCGCCGGAAATTTGAACCGTATCGCCCGGCAGACCCACCACGCGCTTGACAAAATTCGTGCTGCCGCGGTCAGGATAGCGGCACACCACGACATCGAAGCGCTCCGGCTCGCCGCCCAGCACAATCGGCTGATTGAAGAAGTACGACGTGCCGTAATGCAGCTTGCTCATAATCATGATTTCGCCGTTGTGCAGCGTCGGATACATGCTGTTGCCGTCCACCACCACGGGCGAACCCACGAACGCTTTCAGCAGGAGGACGAGCAGCAGTGCGCCGACGAGTGTCGCAATCCACTCCATGGCGTTCTGCTTTGCGGGCTTTTTCACCTTCGGGGTGACGACGTAGCCCTTTTTCATCATGCGCTGCTGCCATTTGGTGTAATACAGGGCGGATTCTTCCTTCTTTTCGGCAGACTCCGGCGCGTTTTCGGGGGAGGAGGGGGCGGATTCCGCCTGTTTGACCTGTTCGGGTTCAAGGTTGGACATGGGGAAAACCTCGCTTTCATGATGCAGAGGAATTGTTTCGCACAATAAACGAATGGGCGGAGCGATTCGCTGCACGTTTCACGTCAGGAAATTTCTGACTTATTCGGCAGCCATCTGGTCACCGCGTTTCATCAGAACTTCTTCAAAAAAATTCGCCAGAATAGGGGAAAATCCTGCCGAAGCATCAAAAAGTTGCAGAAAGTTTACAAACCGTCAAGCGTCGCCGTTGAGCCAGAACGCGGGCTTTACCAGCACGGTTTCGTGCTCTTGATCAATGTCCATCACCATCAGCGACTTTTCGCCCATCACGCGCTTCTTCACCGGCTTTGCGGTGGACATCACGAACGTCATGCCGATAACCTCGACATTGAACTCGCGCATCAGGTCGACCATGCCCTTCGCCGTGCCGCCGCCTTTCAAGAAGTCGTCCACAATCAGGCACTTCTGCCCCTCCTGCACCGCGCGGCGCGAAAGGCTCATCGTCTCGATGTGGCCGGACGACCCGGAAACGTAGTTGATGTTGACCGCGCTGCCTTCGTAGACCTTGGAGGAACGGCGCGCAATCACCAGCGGCACGCCCAGCGCGTTCGCGGTGGCGAAGGCGACGGGGATGCCCTTCGTCTCCATCGTCAGCACAAAATCCGGCGCGGCGGCATAGTATTCCGTCGCCATGATTTCGCCCATGCGGGTGACGATTTCGGGCGTGGAGAGAATGTCGCTGTAATAGAGGAAGCCGCCGGGCAGAACACGCCCTTCTTCGCTCAGCTGCTGGCAGAGGTCGCCGATGAACTTGCGCGCTTCAGGACGGCGAACTTTCGTGCGGTAGCGAACACCGCCCGCCGCGCCTGTGACCGTTTCCAGCTCGCCCAGCCCGAAGTGCGCCACAACGTCGCGCAGGATATCAATATCCTCGCTCATGGTCGATTTGGCAGACCCGAAGAGGTCGCAAAAATAGGAAAGCGTGAAGATGCGGTTCGGCTTGGCGGCAAGAATCTTCATCATAGCGCTCATGCGCTCGTTGCGGCGGATTTTGTCCACGGGGGTATCGCTCCTTTATCGGTGGTCGAATGCGAATCCCGATGCACCTGAATCATCCGGGAATCGTATGGAAATGGTACGGCTTTTTCGGGCACACCGGAGCAAATCAGGCAAAATAAAAAATCCGGCGATGCCTGAATCGTATTATAGCACAAATCTACGAATGATGGAAGAGGGCAAAATAAAAAAAGTTCGGTTTTTGTGCAAATGCGCGCAATCATCCGCCGAAGAAGTATTACCATGGACAAAACAGGCAAAATTGCATGAGAAAAGGACAAAAATCAGCAGCTTTCCGTTGCAAAATGGCGAAAATCACCCGAAAGGCAGGAAAAAAATCTGCTCCCTCTTGCATTTTTGGCAGGGAAATAGTATACTTATATTCGGACAAAAAAGAAGGAGGTGGTTCACCTATGAAGTCCGTGAACATCAAGCTGAACCTGATGACCGATGGTGCCAAGTTCGTCCAGATCGTTGGCGCGTATCCGTATGACATGGATCTGCGCAGCGGCCGTCACGTTGTGGATGCTAAGTCCATTCTGGGCATCTTCTCCCTCGACTGGAGCAAGCCTGTGACGATGGAGATTTACTCCGACGATTGCGACGACCTGCTGGCCGAGATCAAGCCCTTCCTCGCGTAAGCGTCAGGGGTCATTCAGGACAATCAGCTGCGGAAAGGTCTGCAATGGGGCAAGTGCCGCCGGCGCGGACTTTCTGCCGACAAGCGCATCCCCTCAGCCACTGGCGGAGGGGGTGTTTTCGTAAATTCGCAGAATAAAAAGCGGGATGTACCCCAAGCGTGACGGCGCCCGAAGGGGTGGAGGGGGAGCGCGGAAAGCCCCTCCTCGCGTCCGCAGACGCGAAACCCTCTGCGTCAAAAGCGCAGTATTATTATGGTAGAAAAAATCCGCAGGGAAGGAGGCTGATGCCGCGTGCAGCGCAAAATTATCCCTGATGCCGAGAACCGGCTGCTCATCCTCTATGCCCTCAAAACCGTCGGCGCAATGACCGACCAGCAGCTGCTGATTGTCATGACCGACACCGACTTGATGAACTATATCACCCTCCAGCTGACGATTGCGGATTTGGAGAGCGAGGGCAAACTGCGCCGTCAGGGCGACACATCCGGCGGGACGCTCGAACTGACCGACGCGGGACGCTACCTGCTCAACAGCTTCGAGATGCACATTCCGGTCAGCCGTCGCGGGCTGATTGACAGCGGCGCGGCGCAGTGGCGTGAGCGGTTTGCGGCGGAACAGATGGCGGCGGTGGAGATTTTCGATCTCCCGAACGGCGAAAAGGGGCTGCACCTGCGCATCGTCGACCGCCGGAACGTCCTGCTGGACATCACTTTCGCCCTGCCGACGGGCAAACGCATCAACTGCCTCCAGCAGCGCTGGCAGCAGTGCATGAATCAGGTCTACCTGCTCCTGCTGTCCACCTTGGGCAGCGGCCACACGCCGGAAAAGAAGCTGCCGGACGGGTGCAGCGTGCTGCAGGTGAGCGACTCGGAGTGGCTGACGACCGCCTGCGACAACCCGACGCAGCCGACCATTACGCTGATGGTGAGCCTGCCGACCGAGGAGACGGCGCATGAATGCGCAGCCGCTTTTCCGACCATGAGCGCTGTCGTTCGCGACGCGATTCTGGCACTCTTGGATGGCGCACAGCTGCCGTAATGCCGCGCGCCGCACACTTTTCCCGAAAAAAAGTAAATTCCCTCTTGACAAAGCGGTGGAAACGTGGTATGCTAACAAAGCTGGTTCCATTATGGAGAGATGGCCGAGCGGTTGATGGCGCTGGTCTTGAAAACCAGTGATACCGAAAGGTACCGGGGGTTCGAATCCCTCTCTCTCCGCCAGTTTTCTTAACTGCATACGAGCTTGACATGGAGAAGTACCCAAGTGGCCGAAGGGGCTCCCCTGCTAAGGGAGTAGTGTGAGTAATCGCAGCCCGGGTTCAAATCCCGGCTTCTCCGCCAAAAACCCTGGAAACGTTGCGTTTCCGGGGCTTTTCGTATGCTGTTTTTTGTGCAGTGAAAAAGCCGTGAACGCGCTGACAAAATCCCGCTGGATTCAAACGAATCCTTCACCCAAGATACCTGTGAAGAACCAGCGCCCCTCATCGGTTAATCCACAGGCACGCCAAGGTCACCACCACAGCAGCTGCGCAAAGAATCCCCAAAACGATAAACCCCATGCGTTCATCTCCTTCCACCGCGGCGAAGTCCTGTCGGAATAGGATGTGCAGACAGGGAGAAAAATATGCCGTATGGGTGGATTTTTTCCATGGGGACAGGAAAATAGGTTGTAGACAGCAGCGCTTTCGGGAAAAAATGCACAAAAATCCCCGGAAGCCTTGCACTTCCGGGGATTTTCTCCTGTACGCCCGGCAGGAGTCGAACCTGTGACCTTCAGAGTCGGAGTCTGACGCTCTATCCAACTGAGCTACGGGCGCTCATCAGCCTAACTATTTTACCACAGCAGGGGAGGATTGTCAAGTGGAAATGCGGAAAAATCGCGGGAAGGGATCGAAAGGAAAGCGGAAAGGTATCCGCACGGGCGCGAAGCAGGGGAAAATCAGCTATCGAAAAATATCTGCCACATTTTCTGCGCATTGGGGGGAGATTTTTTAAAGAAATGCCGCTTGACCTCTTCTCAAACGGGCAAAAAACTGTTACAATAATACAAGAGCAGAAGATGCTCAAATCACGAGAGGAGAATGAATCCATGAAGAAGCTCGTTTCTCTCATCCTGGCGCTGGCGATGGTGCTGTGCGTGGTTTCCTTCGCGTCTGCGGATGAAACCTACCGCGTGGCGATGATTACCGACTCCGGCGACATCACCGACCAGTCCTTCAACCAGACGACCTACGAGGCCTGCAAGGCGTTCTGTGAGGCCAACGGCGTCGACTTCAACTACTTCAAGCCCACCGGTGACTCCGACGCGGAGCGCATCGCGCAGGTCGAAGCGGCTATCGACGAAGGCTACAACGTCATCGTCATGCCCGGCTACCTGTTCGCGGCGGCGATTGGCGAGTGCCAGCCGACGTACCCGGACGTGAAGTTCATCGCGCTGGACGTGAGCGAGTATGACCTCACCTCCAACGGCGTTGACCTGGGCAAGGCGTCCAACCTGTTCTCTGCTGTGTATCAGGAAGAACTTTCCGGCTACATGGCGGGCTATGCGGCAGTGAAGATGGGCTACAAGAAGCTCGGCTTCCTCGGCGGCATGGAGGTTCCGGCGGTGCAGCGCTTCGGCTACGGCTTCGTGCAGGGCGCGAATGACGCGGCGGTGGAACTGGGCATCGCGGCGGACGTCTCCTGCGAGTACGTCTACGGCGGCAAGTTCATGGGCGATGCTGACATCACGGCGTACATGGACAACTGGTACGCCACCAAGGGCGTGGAAGTCGTGTTCGCTTGCGGCGGCGGCATCTACACCTCTGCGGCGGAAGCGGCTGCGAAGGTCGGCGGCAAGATGATCGGCGTTGACTCCGACCAGTCTCCCATCATCAACCAGTATGCGGACGGCATGACGGTTACTTCCGCCATGAAGGGTCTGGCGGCGACGGTTAAGACGCTGCTGACCGATACCGTTGCGGGCAACTTCGACCTGCACGCGGGCAAGGTGGAGAACCTCGGCCTCGTGTCCGGCGACGACCTGACCCTGAACTACGTCGGCCTGCCCGTGGAGACCACGGAATGGAACGACACCTTCACCGTGGATGACTACACCGCGCTGGTGAACATTCAAATCCTCGTCCTCCGTGTCAATTTGGCGGACGACATACTCCTTACCTTCTACTGCATCTCTTAAATTCATTTTATCACCATTAAAAATATAATAATCGGATCATGCTCCGGCCACGAACTGCCGGCTGACTTGTGAAGCAAAGAGAAGTAATTAGCTCTAACTAATTGCTTGCATAGTATATCTCCTCTTTTAGAGTTTGTCAACCCTAACTTTCGAAAAAACATCTGGGAGAAATCAGCGGCTCATCGCATCGCGTCCATGGACCAAAAACAGACGGTGCGGTTGCAAGACCGATTCGTTTGCGGTTCCAGACCTCGGTAAAACGCGAGCTGTCCACCTCGTCACCGGGACCGGGAATCGGACCGCCGAAGGTCGTTCCCATATAATAAAGGTAGTAGGTTTGGTTCCATTTGCGGATGTACGGATTGTGCACGTTCATGCCGTCAAAAAAAGTGCGTCCCCGGCGTCCGAGCACGACCTCCTGAAAGGTATAGGGACCTTCCGGATTTTTGCTGGAAGCCCGGACGATTTCGCAGTTAAACAGCCAGTTTGCACCAAAGCCGAGATCTTTCGGCCAACGGGACGCAAACATGTGATAGGCTCCGTCTTCCCCCTGTACGACGGAGCCGCACCAGATCCAATAGTCCGGGTCGGAATAACCGCCGCCGACCGGAGCCGGCAAAAGCGCGTTCTGATAAGGATTCTGTACCATATTCTTTTTTATAAAACCTCCCTGTAAATGCTTCGATAGCCCATTGAAACACAATGGAACTCTGATCTCTTTTCCTTAGCGTATAGAGAATTTTTGGAAAAGTCAAGGGATTGTCTGCCCTGAGATGCTTTTGATTTTCCCGGTGCTTTATGGTATGCTGAAAAAGAATGAAAAATAGAGATGGAGGGGACTATGAAGGGGAAAAAATGGGACGTCTATGTTTACGGCGATGTAAATATAGACCTTGTTGTTCCGGGCGTTTCCAGTCTGCCAAAGCCCGGGCAGGAGGATGAAGTGCCGGTTATGGATACCTATGTAGGCGGCGGCGCGGCGCTGTTTGCGCTCGGCATTGGAAAGCTCGGTCTGCATCCGGTATTTCAGGGAGAGGTCGGGGACGATTGCTACGGGGAGTTGATTCGCAAAGAATTTGCCGCAAAAAATATCGACGACAGTCTGCTTGGGACGAGCAGGACGGAAAAAACCGGTATTTCGATCAGTTTTACCAATGAAAAGGATCGGTCGTTTCTGACGTATCGCGGCACGAACGCGGGAATTTCCATCGACAAGGTGGATATCGAGGGCGTGAAAAACGCTTCGCATATCCATATGACAGGCTACGAGGGAAGCAAAAACCACGCGGCGTATCTTCCTTTATTAAAACGCGTCAAAGCAGAGACGGAGGCGACCGTTTCGTTCGATCTGGGCTGGGATCCAACCGGGGAATGGAATCCTCAGATCAAGGAGCTGTTTCCGTATATCGACGTGCTGTTCATGAACGAGACGGAAGCGATTCACTATGGCAGGACGAAGACCGCACAGGAAGCGGCACGGGAGTTTGCGAAGGATTGCGACAGGGTGGTCATCAAGCTCGGCAGCAGCGGTTCTCTTGCAATCGAAAACGGAAAAGAGGTCTTTCTCCCGGCGTACCGGGTAAAGGCTGTGGATACGACTGGCGCAGGGGGTTTGTTTAATGCGGGCTTCGTATACGGATTTCTGACCGGAAAAGGTCTGGAAGAATGTCTGGCCTGCGGCAATGCCTGCGGCGCGTTAAACGTGACAGCGTACGGCGGCAACACCGGATTTCCGGACAAAGAGGGACTGAAGGAATTTATGGGAAAAAAGAAAGGGGAGGAAACAAAATGAAAATCGCAGTCATCGGGGGAGCAGGCGTCAGAACCGTCATTTTTATCAACGGCCTGCTGGCAAGATACAAGGCACTTCATATTGACGAGGTAGCGCTCTATGACATCAATCAGGAGAAACAGCAGATCATCACAAAGCTGTGCCGCCATGTGGTAAACAGAAATCACAAGGATCTGATTGTAACGGAATCTGCGGATGTGCGTAAGGTATTGCAGGACGCGGATTATGTGGTAACAACGCTGCGCGTCGGCGGCGACCATTCCCGTGTTATGGATGAAACAATCGCATTAAACGCAGGCGCAATCGGACAGGAAACGACCGGTGTCGGTGGATTTTCGATGGCAGTGCGCACGATTCCGATTTTGCTGGAGTACTGCAGGCTGATTAATGAAATTGCACCGAACGCATGGATTTTCAATTTCACGAACCCGTCCGGTCTGGTGACACAGGCGTTAAAGAGCGCAGGCTATGAAAAGGTGATCGGCATCTGCGATGCGCCCAGCAGCACAAAATTCCGTATGGCAGCAAAGCTCGGCGTGGATGAAAAAGACCTGTATGTGGAATTCTTCGGATTAAATCATCTTTCCTGGATTCGCAGCGTGAATCTGGTGTATCGTTTGCGCTCATCATAAAGAGTTGTCTCTCTGCCCACACATCCA
>OGXH01003017.1_pt1 | contig 11208 bp, 10 predicted proteins | sample 1576241 | NCBI WGS metagenome assembly OGXH01 (sample SAMEA3541529, study PRJEB24748) | human gut metagenome | biome: human gut; feature: human-associated habitat; material: faeces | place: China | collected 2012
GGCAGAAACGCTTCATCCGTTTTCGGACACTAGGCGCAGGATACAGCGAAGATGAAATCAAGGCGGTCATTGCCGGAGAAGCCGAACACCGCCCATATCAGAAGCAGCCACCGAAAGAGCAGCCGTTCCACCTGTTGGTGGACATTCAGGCAAAGCTCTCCGAGGGCAAAAGCGAAGGCTATGCACGGTGGGCGAAACGCTACAATTTGAAAGAGATGTCCAAGACCCTGATTTTTTTGCAGGAAAATAAAATTGTCAGCATCGAAGAAATGCAGGAGCGTGTGGACGCTGCCACTTCCCGTTATCATGAACTGGGTGATTCCATTAAAGCCTCTGAAAATCGGCTGGCAGAAATTGCAGTGCTGAAAGCGCACATCATCAACTACGCCAAAACGCGACCGATTTATGATGCCTACCGAAAGACAGGATATAGCAAGCGATTTCTGGAGGCGCATCACACAGAGATCACGCTGCACAAGGCAGCGAAAGCAGCATTTGATGAATCCAATTTGAAAACGCTTCCCAAGGTCAAGGAGTTGGACGCGGAATATTCCAAACTGCTGACAGAAAAGAAAGCACTCTACCCGGACTACCGCAAAGCGAAAGAAGAAATGCAGGAACTTCTTCGTGCGCGGAGAAACGTAGAACTGTTCTTTGCAGAAGAAAAGGACGGCACTGAAAAAACGAAATTCCGATAAACGACGATAGCCTAGGATTCTTCCCTCATGGGAGAGTCCTAGGCTATCTTTTTGTTATAAAAGTGTTTGGAACAAACGCGCAGCCTGCATCGGCACGATGCAGAACAAATGGGGTTTGGGCATAGCCCAACAAGCATTTTGCAAAGCAAAATAGCATTTGTATAGACGAATGCCCTGCTTGCCAGCCAGAAACTATTCACATTAAAAATCACATGGTGATTCTACGCGCCACACCTCTGCCGCAGACGAAAAAACTACAGTTAGCTGAACAGTCTGATGTACAAACAGGAATATAACCTGTACAGGGTCCCGAATTAGATGCCCCCATAAAGCAAGTGCAAGATCCGGCATTGATATTACAGCCGTCCGAATTAGTGGAATCTAAAGGTTGAATAAGAAAATCCATGATGACAGAAACCTCCAATTACATAGTGATGCGTCGGGCAACACCTCTACCACAGACAGAATCCCCGTAGTCTTTTGGACAGGAAGGATTTGTAGGATTGTTAGGAGCGCAGAAGGTGCTATCCCAAAAGCATGTGCAGCTATCAACGTTAATATTACAACTGTATGTATCCGCATTAAAAGGATGAATAAGGAAATCCATAAATTAGAACCTCAAATCACATAGTAATACGTCGAGCGATACCCCTACCACAAATAAGGTCAAAGCAGTCTCTTGAACAAGATGGATTGTGGGAGCAATATACGCTGCCTGCGAAGCATGTGCAATGTTCAGCATTGACATTGCAGTATCCTCCATTATCGTTGCCACCGTCATCGCTGAATGGAACAATAAGAAACTCCATAGGTCAACCTCCTATTACATAGTAATACGTCGAGCTACACCTCTGCCACAGACGAAAAAACTACAGTTACCGGAACAGTCTGATGTACAAACAGGAATATAAACTGTACAGGGTCCCGAATTAGATGCCCCCATAAAACATGTGCAATCGCGCGCGATACCGCCAGTTTCAGGGGAAGTAGGTAAAATCAAAAAATCCATAAAGTCCTCCTTAAAAAATGATTTCGTTTTAAGGGCTCCGACCTTAAAGTTCAAGTATGAATAAACCGACAGGAGCGCATTCCTCCTTTCAATAACCAACCGGGACATAATTGATATATATTGTATGATATGGTACGAGTTTCTGTTTACTACGTTCTATCATTTTGGCTTAAAGCATCGAGCAATTCATACATGAGGTTTATTCTTCTGTCTGACTTCTCCAATACCGACCCTGCTGCTCCCTACTGGTCGTGACCTGAAACGGATGCTCGAACAGCAATACATACTGTGCGATTTTTTTATCCGGGGTATCGGGAGCTTCGGTATAAAACTTACCGCTTTCGGAAACCGGGTTCTTTGCAAGGGCGGTATTGTATAAGGTAACACGATTTGTATCAGACCCGCCCAAGTCTCCAATTGCCTGGGTAACTGCACCGTCGATCACGCTCAGCTTGCCATCAAGAAAGCTGTTCTTCTCAGCCATCCGGGACACAAAGCTATTGTTGATCCGAGATAGTCCTTCTTTTTCCACATAGTTTTCCATCTGAACGTGTGCTGCACCGAACGAACCAAAATACTTTGCGGTCGGGTTTGCCTGATAGACCTGCCGAAGGTTCGCATACAGGGCATCCTCCCGATACGCCACCGCCGGGCCATCCAGCTGGAGATCCGGCTGATGATTGTTCAGTTCATAGCACTCCTGTCCTTGCTGCCAGCCCTGAAGCACACGTTCCAGATGGATTGCCTTATCTCCCAGCGCCAGTTCAAGCTTTTCCGGGTTTGTCTGGTACAGTTCGATCAGCTGCGGTAACAGACTGTTCTCAAAACGCTGCTGAAACTGGCATTTCTGGGTGCTGATCAAAAGCATCTGCGTTTTTATATCTGCCGCCGAAAAATCGCAATCTTTCAGCAGATACCTGCAGAAGGCATAGACCGTCCCGATCGAATCGGTGATATCGATACCGACAATGGATATCTTATCCCTATCCGGTCTATTCTGATTGAATTCTGACATCCACTGGAACAGTTCATAGTCCTCTTTGGATACGATAAACTGATTGTATCCGTATTCGTCGGAAAAGGACAACCGGTTCTGTACCGTTTCGTTTTCGAGAAAGCCGCTTGCATAGCCGTGCTCCATCAAAAGGACACGCACACCTTTTTTCTCTACAAGGTACTTGAACAGTGCATTGCGAAACTGCTGATATTCCACCTTTCGATGGACCTCGCCAAGCATATAGACCTGAGCGTTCTCATAGCGGAGCATTTTAGAAATGCCCGCACCGGTGGAGAGGTCGATCTCTTGGAATTTTCTTGGACAAAGTTCAAATACGAGTGCAAAAAGGACAACGATGGACAATACAAAAGCGAGAAATTTCTTGCACAAAATAAATCCTCCCGTAAAATTCGAGCAGATAATTTCCAATTGATAAAAGCAGGATTGTACGAAACAAACCGTATAAAATACAATTGTTGTATTTATGTCTTGGTTGATAGGTTGATTTACCTCAGAAACTTTTTACTTTGGGGTATAAGCGCATGAAATAGGCTTTATATGGATATGAAATATGGCATCGCAATTGAGGTTTTCTTTCATAAAGAGTTTCATCTGTAACTTCAAAGCGCTAATAAAAAAACTGCCATATTAAAAAATCACATGGTAATTCTACGTGCTACGCCTCTACCACAAACAAGATCCCAACAGTCTTTAGAACAGTTAGCAATGCATTTTGTACAAATCGAAGGGCCTGTTTTGTTGTAACAAGATCCAGCATTACATATACACTGTCCGCAGTAGTTGCAACCTTCATCGATCCCGCCATCGTCGCTAAATGGCATAATTAAAAATTCCATATTTTTCTCCTTTTAAAACATGATAAATCAAACGCTTAGTGCCACTTCCAGTATGATCCAGAATACTCTTTTGCAGCAGTCAAACTATTTGGATGCTCAAACAGCAACACATACTGCGCATAGCTTACATCCGGCGCAGAACTATTCATATAAAATTTGTTCATCTTATGAATCGGAGATCCGGCACGGGCAGTATTGTAAAGCGTTGTTTTGTTCATATCCGATTTTCCCAAATCACCGATTTCAAACGTCAGGCAGCCATCTATGACGGTCAGTTTTCCATTCAACGGCGTGTCAGTCTCCGCAAGGCGGGTCACAAAAGAGTTTTGTACACGATAGACCTTTCCGGAATAGTTGGATAGCAAAACGTGTGCCCCACCAAACTGTCCATAATATTTTGCATTCGGGTTTTGCTCATATTCCCACATGAAGTGTTCATACAGGCAATTCTCCCGATATAAATCATCGGGACCACCTAGTTGTTCCACTTCCTCTTTGAGCCTCAGTTTTTCTTGAGCTTCCGTCCAGCCTAAAATGGCACGGTCCAGAGGGATTATTTGATCGCCCAGTACGGCTTTGAGCTGTGCAGGATTTGTCTGATACAACTCGATCAACTGTGGAAAAAGTTCATCTTGAAAAGTTTGAAGCGCCAAGGAACTGAAAGAATTCAGCTCTTGGATCGCAGTCAAAAGAAATCGCATTTGCGCATCGGTGTTGGAAAGATCACGATTCTTTAATAGATACTGACAAAGAGTTTGAATATTACCAATATCATCGGTGATGTCGATTCCGATGATTGAAATTTTATCAGTGTTTTCTTTGTTGTGATTCCAATCCGCTATCCATTGGAATAGCTCATAGTCTGCTTGGGATACCATACACCGATCAAGCCAGTCGGAAAAGAGGAGCCTTCCCTGCACGGTTTCATTACAAAGAAAAGCGGTAGCGTATCCGGATTCCTCCACGAAAACACGTACACCTTTTTCTTTCACAAGGTACTCGAACAGAACGTTGCGGAACTTTTGATATTCAACCTTTCTATGGGCTTCACCAAAGATATAGACTTGAGCGTCATCATAGCGGAGCATTTTAGAAAGCCCGGAACCGGTGGAAAGATCAATGACTTGAGATTTACATGGATAAAATTCAAATGCAAGAGCTAAAATGATGACAAGGGTAACTACAAAAATGAGAAACTTCTTGCGCAAAATACTCCATCCCCTCCATCCTGTATAAAAATTAGAGACAGATGATTTCATCACAGCAATTGACAAAGATAGGATTGTGCGAAACTAATAGAATGGTTTTTTTCGACTTGAGTTGCTGTAAGTGCTTGACGAGCTGTAAGCAACTTTCCTGATCGAGGGATGCATCGGGTTCATCAAGGATTAGAAAATCAGAATCCTTTAGAAACGATCTTAACAAACAGATTTTTCGGGCTTCACCACCAGATAATGAGCTTGAAGCTATGAAGTCTGAGGGGTTCAATGTTTTGGCATTCAGAAGATGAATTATCCTATCTGCATTGATTTTCGAGGGGAAATTACCTTCTGGCAAAAAAAGAAGATTGTCTTGATAGGTGGCAGGAACAATCGTGCTTTCTTGGCTTACATAAGAAATTTTCTCCCGGAGCCAATGAATATCAATATCGTGGATATCAATACCGTTGAAAGAAATCATGTCGCGAGGGATGATGTCATTGTACAAGCCAAGTAAAATGTTGATAAAGGTTGTTTTTCCAGCACCGTTCTTTCCGGACAAGCCATAAATTTTACCGGGTTGAAGCGAAAATGACACATTTTCATATAAAAAACGATTTTCATCAGAAAATGTAAAGGATAAATTCTTGCAGCTGACGGAAAGAGGTGGCGAAAACTTTTTGTGTCCAGAAGGTTCTTTACTTTTTGAAAGGATATCATGTATTCGTTGGCTGGAAACACGGGCGTTTTGATAACTTGAACCAAGATTTAAAAAGTAAAGTATTCCATTTTGAACTTGGGAAAAGTATGTGGAAAAGGTGATTAACAGTCCGATTGTGATTTTATCATTATAGACACACTGAGCGCCGACAATGAGAAGGATGAGTTGAGAGAGCAACGAAATGCTGCTTTGAAGTACCGAAATTAGATATTGGAGATAGGAATCGTTGACTTTGGCGGAAGTGAATTTAGCAAAAGAATCATCGACTCGTTTTCGAAAGGAGCTTTCAATAGAATTGGTTTTAATGAAATAGATAAACTCGAGCTGTTCGAACAACTTTGCGAAGAAGTTGCTTTCGCAAATCCGCAAATTCTTCCGAGTTGCATACAACTTCTTCTTTAAAACAAGGTAAAGAAGGGTGTACAAAATCGAAGAAATTACGATGATTAAGGACATTTCGATGTTCAATGAAAAACAGAGGAAAAGAATACAAAGAACATTGAGGATCTTCGTTGTAACAGTTAAGACTAAATCAATACAAAAAGCAATGATAGTATTCGTATCTTGGTTGACGGCTTGATTCAGCGCAGAAAGGTTTTGACTTTGGATATAAGAGTAAGGGAGATCTTGTATATGGAAAATGACATCGCAATTGAATTCTTTTCCCATAGAGAGTTCTATCTTTAGCTTCAAAACACTGCTAAAAACACCCATCGCGTGTGAAAGCAGAAAAAGAAGGAGAAGAACCTTACATTTGTGAAGAATAGGGAAAAGTGAATGACCGGATGAAATATCAGTGATGATATTTCCGGTTATGTAGGGAGAAACGATAGATACAGCAGTACCCAAAATGCTCAAGAGCACTAGTACTACAAGAACGTGACAATGCGCACGAAAATACTTTTCACACTGCTTGAACATTTTCGTTTTCCTTGCTGCGTGCCTTGATGACATTATCCGCCGTTATAAGCAGAAATTCTTCAAGGTGATCCTTGAATTCACTGCACCTGTCGGGCAACGATTGTACACGGCGATGTGGGCAACCACCCATGCAAATCGGAAGAACGGCACAGTCGCTACAGTCCGGATCATCAACAGCAGAGTACTGAATATAGGAGAACAGAGTGCTATTATACTCAATATTCGTGTTGATGTTGCCAACAGCCCGCTCAATATGACCAATGTCATCCCAGCATTTATAGAGAGAACCATCGGAGTCGATGACGAACACATTGTTGGAATCTGCACCACAGTAACATCTGACAGGTGTGGGATAAAAATTATTCCGTTGCAGATTTGCAGTTTCACCGTTGATCATTTTAATTCTGGCTTCAACGAATTCATCGGTGTTTAAGCACATAGAGGTGGTCGGATCTTCTTTACCAGTGCTGGTGATTTTTCCGAGGTATGGGAAAACCTTTTCACTCAAACCATTATCTTTTACCCACTCGAAAATTTCATGAACTTGATCGACATTGTGCCTGCCGGTATTGATGCGGAGAGATACCGATGGAATCACATCTTTGACATCAATCAAATTTTGAGTAATAACGTCGTAAGTGCCGCCACCATTAGCTAAAGGACGGCTGCCATCATGAATTTCCTTTCGACCATCCAAGGTGACTTGATATTGGTTTACATAAAGGGTATTCAGCTTTTCAACAACTGCGCAATTCAGCAAATAGCCGTTCGTTACAATTGTCGCACCGTAGGCAATGTCATTCTTCTTGCAGATGTCGATGAATTTTAAGGAAAGGCTTTCAATAATATCAAGTGCAAGGAGAGGCTCTCCACCATACCATGTTACTGTGAAACTCTCAAGATGAGGAGCTTCAGATTCAACAAATTTAACGATGGCCTCTTGAGTGGCTTCGGACATGGTAGATGCGCGAAGTACTGATCTTTCGTAGCAGTACACACACCGGAAATTGCAATTTGATGTGGCGGCAATTACTAGTGATAGATGTGAACGACTGTACCGAGAGCAAAGCTGCTCATACTTCAAAATAGCTTTTTCGTCAATGGAATCATCGATGAGAAATCCACCGGTTTTCAAGTCGTTCAAAAACGCCTCATCCGGGATTTCTTCGTGAGTCTGGCAATAATTTTCATACTGTTCGACTTTAGAACAATCAACGAGCGCAAGTGCGAGCGATTTTGCGTTGAACATCAATTTCTGTGAAGGATTGCTTGGAAAATCATAGATGCTGTTATATTGCGATACTTTCATAACTATACTCCTTGATATTTTATAATGCGCGAAGGTGGTTTTGTTCTACTCCCTTACCACAAGAAAGTCTACACTATGGTAACGAAAAACGGATTTTCTGTCATGAAAAGGCAACAAAAAAGGCATTGAGCCAGTAACTGAAAACTGGCTCAATGCCTTTCAACTAAGAAAAAGCTTTTATGATATCATGAAGGATTTTCATTTGCTGTGGTGAAAAATCTTTCCCGCGCTGACTTGGCGCTAAGAATTCTCTGCGTAAATCCTCCAAAATGATTTTCTGCGCAGGTTCAAGACCTGACAATGAAAGTGAATCGCTTTTTTCAAGACCAAGAAGTTCATCAGCAGAAATACCAAATAACATAGCAATGCTAGAAAGTACATCCAACGGGATTGCATGAGCATCGCTTTCATACCCGCTGATTGTTGAAACAGCTTTGTTCAATCGTTTGGCCAAGTCAGCTTGTGTCCAATTGCGGCTTTCGCGCAACGATTTGAGTTTTTCACCGAGATAATATTCCACTTTCGTCCACTCCTATCATTATAGAGTGTACTATTTGCGGTTTCGATATAATCGTATTATAATATTGTAAAAGTTCAATTATCTCGAAATACAATTGACTTTTAGAAAGGGCTGCATTATCTTGAGTGGCAAAAAGCTGGTCAGATTCTCTTGGAGGAAATTTGAAATGAATTTTTTGGTCTGTGATGATGAGATAAAGATTGTCGAGCAGGTATCGACCTTACTTCAAGAACATTGTATGGAAAACGGAATCCATGCGCAAATCCATGCATTTGATGATCCGTGCGCGATTAAAGACTATGATTCGTACGATATTGCATTTCTGGATATCGACATGGAGAAGCTAAATGGCATTAATCTGGCAAGAAAACTTCGGCAAGAAAATCCAGGAATCGTTATCATTTTTCTGACGAACTTCATCCAGTATGCGCCGGAAGGGTTTGAGGTACAGGCGTTTAGGTATCTTTTGAAAAGTGACATGCAGGAAAGACTGGTATCCTATTTTGAGGACGCAGTCAGGGAAGTGGTTCGGGAAAAACAAATCATTACGATCTCTGTCAATGCGGAATTGATCGATATCCCAGTGAGCCATATTCTGTATCTGGAATCAAACCTGCGAGTTGTTACGATGCATCTGATCAACGATGACCGAGAGGAATATCGATTTTATGGTAATATGACAGATTTGTCAGAAAAGCTGGAGGCTCTTGGATTCCTGCGAGTCCAAAAGTCCTTTTTGGTAAACATGGAGTATATAGAACAGCTCCAATACGAAAAAGTGAGCTTGTACGGTGGAATCGTTCTGCCTTCCAGTGCTAAAAATCACAAGACATTGAAACAGCAGTACCTGAAGTGGAGAGGGAAAAATCGATGGGCGATTTTTTGAGCATTCTTTATACCGTAGTTGATACGCTTTCGCTTATATTCTTTCTGGATGCGTTTGCCACCCGACGCTGGGATAATTGGAAATTCAAACTGGGCGTTGGGTGTTTTATTGCGCTGCTTTGTTGGGTGCTGCAGGTTCCGTTTGTATTCTTCGGGCGAGATCCGGCCATCAAAATCGGCATGATCATTTTGGCGTACACAATAAGCGCAAGGGTATTATACAAAGAGATTTCCAATTCCATGCTGTTGCTTTTGGTTTGCATAGAGTACCTTGTGACCTATTACCTGTCTTTTGGCCTTGGTATGATGGGCGCTTTCATCTGTGGGATGGACGGAGAGGCTTTTCGCTCAAACTTTCCACTTGCGATGGTCTATGGAGGAATCAATTATTCGGCAGAACTTTTTCTAACATTTACATTCCGAAAGGTCATGAGGCAAAGAAGGCTTTCGAAGAAGTCCAACAACCTGACTAGCGTACAATCATTGCTCTACTTTTTGTTTCCGAGTACATCGTTTGTGATGCTTGTACTTTTGCTGTACATGACAACTGGAAAGGACGCACCAGCTCGAACAGCTTACCGCCCACCCAGGCATCCACCGAGTCGGCAGAGACATAGATGGGGATATCGCCCAGGATCTGCACACCCTTGTCGTTGGCATACTGCTTCACAGCCTGCCACTGGGTGCTGAACTTGTACTGTACAAACTTCCAGAAGCCGATCTCTTCCTCGTTTTCGGCAGCAAAGGCGGCCAGCGCAGCCTTGTCCCGCAGGCGGTAGGGGCGCTCCCACTCCACCCAGTTCTTCATGCCGTTGGCCACTTTCAGAGCCATGTACAGGGCGTAATCCTCCAGCCATGCCTCGTTGCTCAGGGTGAAAGCATAGTAGTCATCCGGGAAGTAATCGCTGCAGCCGTGCAGGCCCTTGCAGGCCTTGCGCCAGGCCGCATAGGCAGTGCGCAGCACCTTGTAGCGGCTGGTGTACAGGGTGCCGTAGTCCACCTGCTTCGGGTCATCGCCCCAGGGCTCTGCCTTGAGCTGGGCTGCCGTGAGCAGGCCTTCTTCCTTCAGGGCATCCAGGTCGATGAAGTAGGGGTTGCCCGCAAAGGCGGAGCAGCTCTGGTAGGGACTGTCGGCATAACCGGTGGGGCCGACCGGCAGGATCTGCCAGATCGTCTGCCCGGCGGCAGCCAGGAAATCCACAAACTTACGGGCGGGTGCGCCCATGCTGCCGATGCCATAACCGCCCGGCAGGCTGGAAAGCGGCATAAGAATACCGCTGCAACGTGCAAAACCCATTTGCTATCCTTCTTCTCTTTCGCTGGTATTTTTAATGTACTCTTTATTCTGCACCCAGGGCTGCCAAAGCGGCCTGGGTAAAGGCAGTGCGCTCGGCCTTGCCGCGTGTGCCGCCCTGCAGGGCCTCCTCGTTGGCCGTAAGGGCCTGGGCCGCTGCCGCCGTGGGCAGGTCGATGCCCGGCAGGATGGCGGTGTTGACCTGCTCCACCTGCATCGCGCCCAGCGTGGTGGTGTCGGACGCGGTGTTCCACGGGGTGATGACTCCCAGCGTGTTGGTCAGGGCTTTTTCGCCATCGCCGCTGGAGTACAGCCAGAGCACGGCGCTCTCGGCGGATTTCAGTGCGGCGGCATCGCCGGTGTCCTGAAGGGCGAAGCAGCCCGCATTGGCCAGGATGGGGTAGTCCAGCAGGCCGGTGAGGTTGTACTCCTCGGTGGTCAGATCGCTGTCCTCCAGGTTGGTTTTGAAGGGGATCAAAACCAAATCCTGGCAGGCGTCGGCCCCGTAGGCGGCCAGCAGGTCGGTCAGCCTGGCCCGGCGGAACAACCCGCCCTCGGCACTGTCGGCCATGGCGTCCCATTCCAGCGAGACGGCACTGTAGATGCCGTTCAGCGGGCCGGTCAGGGCGTCGGCCGTATACTGGCCGTCCGCCGCCAGCACGGCCACAGTGTAGCCGCTGGTGCGGTCCAGCGGCGGGGCAAATACGCCGGTGGCGGTCAGGGCTTCGGGCCGGGCCTCCGGCAGGGTGCGGTCGGCGCCGTTTAAGGTGACGGTGGCGGCTTTCGGCTCGGCCAGCC
>OGXH01003021.1_pt1 | contig 11200 bp, 9 predicted proteins | sample 1576241 | NCBI WGS metagenome assembly OGXH01 (sample SAMEA3541529, study PRJEB24748) | human gut metagenome | biome: human gut; feature: human-associated habitat; material: faeces | place: China | collected 2012
CGCAGCTGCCGGAGCGGTGCTTAAGCCGCAAGGCGGGAATTGTGCGGTGTTGCCCCAAACTTTACTGGCGGATCATGCGGTAACCAACGCCGATGTGGGTCTGGATATAGCGGGGGTGGCTGGGGTCTTCCTCAATTTTTTTGCGCAGCGTTGCCATAAACACGCGCAGGGACGGTGTGTCCGATGCAGCCGGGCTGCCCCAGACTTCGTTCAGCAGATAGTTGTGGGTCAGCACTTTGCCGGTGTTCTTGGCCAGCACGCAGATCAGCTTGTACTCAATGGGGGTCAGGTGAATCTCCGTTCCGCCGCGGTACACACAGCCTGCGGCATAGTCAATGCGCAGTTCTCCGTTCTCGTATATGCTGGCCTGGTCACCTGCGCGGGAAGTATCATACCGCACACGGCGCAGCGCCACGCGCAGCCGGGCCAAAAGCTCCTCCACGCTAAACGGTTTGGTCAGGTAATCATCTGCACCGGCATCCAGGGCGGATACTTTGTCGGTATCATCACTGCGGGCCGAAACCACCAGAATGGGCACATTGCTCCATCCGCGAATCTTGCGGATCACATCAATACCGTCCATATCCGGCAGGCCAAGGTCCAGCAAAATTACATCCGGCCGTGCCGAAGCAGCTTCCAACAGGGCACCGGCTCCGTTCTGTACACGGTGGTACTGATAATTGCGGGTTTCCAGTGTGGTGGAGATCAGCCGTGCAACAGCCGGGTCATCCTCCACCACAAGGATCAGCGGTTTATTCATACAGGGTCACCTCAGTTCGCGGGAGTGTAAAACGGAAGCAGGCACCGTGCGGTGCAGCGTTCTGTACATCGATCACACCGCCATGGGCGGCAACAATGGAACGGCACAAGGCCAGCCCAAGACCCAGCCCGCGGCGGCCATCGCTGCGGGTTTTGCCAAGGGTATAAAACATATCAAACAGCTTATCCCGGCTTTCTTCCGGGATGCCGGGGCCGTTATCCGTTACGCAGATGCGGACAAATTTGCCCTCCGGCGCGGCGGAAAGCTCGATGCGGGAATGTTCGGGGGTATATTTGATGGCGTTGTTGATGAGGTTCACCAGCACCTGCTCGATCAGCTGGGCGTCCATATCGGCCATCAGCAGTTCATCCGCCACGTTGGTCACAATGGTGTGGCGGGCGGCGTCATGGTCTAAATGAGCCAGTACATCGTCAAAAATGTCTTGAATCAGCTCCGGCTGAATGCGCAGGTTTACCTGGCCGTTCTCCATCCGGGTGATGGAAAGCAGATTTTCCACCAGATGGTTCAGCCAGTTGGCGTCCTCATAAATTGCGGCAGAAAGCTCCCGGCGCTTTTCCTCGGTCAGCAGGGGATTTTTCTCGGTCAAAATCAGCGCGTTGCCGGAAATGCTTGTCAGCGGGGTGCGCAGGTCATGGCTGATGCTGCGCAGCAGGTTGGCGCGCAGCTGTTCCTGGCGGGCGGCTTCCTCAATTTCGCGCCGGGCGCGGTTGGAGGCTTCTTTTTCCAGCGCCAGGGAACACACATCCAGGATGGATAATGCCAGATTGTGCTCATAGGTGCTGAACTCATGCAGCGCCGGGCAACTGCGGTAATCCGTCTGGGCGGGAGGGGGCAGAATCAGGGTTCCCGGTGCAATGTGCTCCGGTGCGGGGGCAAAGCAGACCGGGCGCTCCAACAGCTTGCCCAGCTGGGTGGCCGTTATCCGCAGAATGGTGTCAGGGTCCTCGGCCCCCAACAGGCTGCGGCTGGCTTCCAGCAGCACCTGCGAAGCATAGGCTTTGCGCTCGCTTTGGGCGGCCTGTACCTTGATACGCCCCGTCAGCGAGGAGCAGAGCAGCGAAACGCAGAGCATGACCACTGCCGTTACCATGTCGTCTGACCGGATGCGGAACTGCATAAAGGGGGCAATGAACATATAGTTGACCAGCATCACCGAGAACAGCGAAGCCACAACGCCGTACACCAACCCCGATGTAAAGACGTTGATATACATGACGCCCAGGATATAGGTCAGGATATAGTTGGAAGAAACAAAATCCAGCCGGAAAAATACCCAGCTTGTCAGCGTACACAGCGCAAGGACCAATGCGGTCAGGGCGCAGTCCCGCAGCCAACGCAGGGCAGGTTCGCGTTGCGGCATGGGTGCAGGCTCCTTTCCACTACAGGGCAGGGAATGCGGCAAGGCGGCCCAGCACTGTATTTATCCTATTATAACATATTGCCGAACTCTTTGATACAAACGGAATAATCTTTATATAAATTTAATGCAGGCCTACCCTATCCGCGGCAGCCCCGGCACTTTTTTGCACGCTGGGCGGGGCATTGGTTGAAATCAGGCCGCAAATCGGTTATACTATTTTGTAATAATTGGATTGTTCTGCCCTGCGGGCGGTATTGCCATATAAAAAGGAGTGTTTTTACAATGTCCCATACCGTTATGGTGACCGGTGCCGATGGCTTTATCGGCAGCCATCTGGCCGAAGAGCTGGTAAAAAGCGGCGAGAAAGTGCGTGCTTTCTGCCTGTATAACTCGTTTGGTTCCCTGGGCTGGATCGATACCCTGCCCCCGGAGATCCGCAATGAAATGGATATCTTTATGGGCGATGTGCGTGACCCCAACGGCGTGCGTACTGCCATGCGCGGGCAGGAACGCGTGTTCCATCTGGCTGCCCTGATTGCCATTCCGTTCAGCTACCACAGCCCGGACAGCTATGTGGATACTAACATCAAGGGCACCCTGAACGTGCTGAACGCCGCCCGTGAGCTGGGCACCCAGCGCGTGATGGTTACTTCCACCAGCGAAGTATACGGCACCGCCCAGTATGTGCCCATTGACGAGCATCACCCGTTCCAGGGCCAGAGCCCCTACTCTGCCACCAAGATCGGCGCGGACCGCCTGGCTGAAAGCTTTTACCGCAGCTTTGACCTGCCGGTTTCCATTGTGCGTCCCTTCAACACCTATGGCCCGCGCCAGAGCGGCCGCGCCATCATCCCCACCATCATCACCCAGCTGCTGGCCGGCCAGCAGGAGATCAAGCTGGGCAGCCTGACCCCTACCCGCGACTTTAACTATGTTAAGGATACCGCCCACGGCTTTATGGCCATTGCGGACTGCGATGCCGCCATTGGCCAGGAAATCAACATTGCCACCGGCGTGGAACATTCCATCGGCGATTTGGCCAATGAGCTGATTGCCCAGATCAACCCCAGCGCCAGGATCGTCTGCGAAGCCGAGCGCCTGCGCCCCGAAAAGAGCGAGGTCAACCGCCTGCTGGGCGATGCCACCAAGCTGCGCACCCTGACCGATTGGAAACCGCAGTATACCTTTGAACAGGGCCTTGCCGAAACCATCGAGTTCCTGCGCGGCAATCTAGACCAGTACAAAGTCGGCCAGTATATTCTGTAAGGCCGGTTGTAAGGGAGTTTTATGCCAATAAAATTACAAAAGCTGCCCGCCGCCCTGCGGTGGGGGCTAGCTGCGCTGTGCGCCGCCGTGTGCGGCGTGCTGTGGGCTTATTACTGGCGGGTGTTCTTTGGACTGGATAACCGTGTGTCCCCCCTGGTGGTTACACTGGGGTGTGCGGCCTTTCTGGAAGTATGTCTGCTGGCCGGGTATTGTGTGCGGCGGTTTGCAAAAGGATTTGCGGCAAAAGGGGCCGTGTGCATCTTTTTGTGCGGGCTGCTGTTTGCATTTGCCAACCCGCCGCTGCAAACGCCGGACGAAGCCGACCATTACCTGCGCACCTATGCCATCTCCACCGGGCACTTTGATTTTGATGCTTCCCGCACCTACCCGGACGATGTGGCATACCTGCTGGAAGCGTTCCCCGGTGCATGGGTGAATGCGCATACCTCTGCCGGTGTGGGCACCGACCCCGATACCGGGGCGAAAAAAGCCTATAACACCGCGGGCTATGCCCTGAAGCAATACGACAAGGACGGCGCAGTACAGAGCATGGCGGACAGCTTTGCCCTGTACCTGGCGCACGATGTGCGGGATTCTGTGCCGGACCCGGTCAGCGAGCCGGTCAGCTTTCTGGTCATTCCATTCCTGCCGGGCGCGGTCGGTATGGCGCTGGCACGCCTGCTGGGCTTTGGCGCGCTGGGCTGCCTGTATGGCGGGCGCATCGTCAACCTGCTGGCCTACACGCTGTTGTGCGCGTTGGCGCTGGCCAAAGCGGAGCGTTACCGCCCGGCCTTTGCGGCCATTATGCTGCTGCCGATGTCGCTTTTTATGGGGGTATCACTGAGCTATGATGCAACCCTGCTGGGCTGCTATTACCTGATGCTTGCCCTGCTGACCCGCAAGGAGTGGAACACCCAAACGGCGGGTATTTACACCGCCGCCTGCATCTTTGTCAATATCGCTAAACCGTACCTGAACCTTTTGTGGGTGCTGCCTATCTTTTTGGTGGCAAAGCGGGAATGGCACGCCAAGGGACGCCGCCCGCTGTGGGCGCTGGGCGGCTTTGGCGGTGCTATGGCCGTTACCCTGCTGACGGAATGGTACGGAACGGCGTTCCGCTATAACTATCCCATCATTGAGCGCCAGGGCGGCAGCACGGTAAACGGCGGTGAACAGTTGGCCTTTGTGCTGCGCAACCCTCTGCGGACCATTGCAGCGTTCTGGGGGACCCTGGGAGAAAATGATTTCTTTATTGGGCAGCTCGGCCTGTTCGGCTGGAAGGACCTGCCCATCAGCTTTTTGAACCTGACCGGCCCGCTGGTGCTGCTGTTGGCCGCCCTGCTGGCTGCTGCGCAGCCAAAACGCACCGATGCGTTCCCCACCCGCCGCCGCGTGGGTGGGGCGGCGCTGCTGGCGCTGGTGTACGCCGCCGGTGCCATGGCAGCCATGTATATCACCTATACCCCGGTGGGCATGGTGCGCATTGTGGGGCTGCAGGCGCGGTATTTCCTCTGCGTCTGGCTGGCATTGCTGCCCGCCCTGGCCGTACTGCTGCGCAAAACCATCTGCCCCGCCATCACGGAAGAAAAAGTCGAAGCGGCCATCACCCCGCTGTGCGCCTGCTATGCCGTTTTTGGCGCTGTGCTGCTCTTCCAGCACTACTTTGTGGGGCCGGTGTACGTCGTATACGCGTGAGCTGGCTTACGCGTATACGAGAGAATAGTTAAAAGAATAATGGCGGTGTGCCTGCGGCACGATCAAATCTGCGGTTTTTCGCGGCTTTTGCGTGATAGTCTGCGAATATAGAATCAGCCTTTATATGCTACCTTGCCCCAAATTTCTGAGCCGCCCACCGGGCGGCGGTCCACCAACATGATTCTCTATTATTTTTTAATTTCAATCCGGGAGGTGCTGTACCGTGCAGATTGTATTCGGCCTGCTGTTTTTGCTGTTCTTCTCCGCATGCTGTCTGTGCGTGGCGGCATGTACCCGGTTCGATGCCGCCCTGCTGCCGCTGCCCGCTTTGTGCGGGTCGGTCGTGGTGCTGTATCTGCTTTCCCTGCTGGGGCTTTTGCAGTTCGGTCATTTTATCATCATGGCGGTCTGGCTGGCCGGCGGGGTCTACTTTGGGGTGCGTGCCGGGTGGCGGGCTATCCGGCGGGCGCTGTTCAGCCCCGGCTTTTTGCTGTTTGTGGGCGGCAGCTGTTTTTTGTGGGTGCTGTTTGCTTTGCAGCAGCCCATGTTTACCCAGTGGGATGAATTTACCGCCTGGGGCCTTGCCCCCAAGATGGTGGCGGAGCGCGCTGCGCTGTATGTGGCGGATCCCATCAACCTGACGGCGAGCTTTACCTACCCGGCAACCAGCCTGGTTTCCTATCTCTTCCAGCGCGTACCGGGCCAGTTTTATGAATGGCAGTGCCTGGCCGGGCTGGATATTTTGTTCCTGGCCTGCATTGCCCCGGCGGCAGCCATGCCGCGCAAAAACTGGGCGGGTGCTGTGTTGGTATTTGCTGCGGGCTTTCTTCTGCCGTTCTTTTTCAGCGTGGTTCCGGCGGGCACCCCATCCACCATTTACGCCAACGCCATGGCGGATACCCCCCTGGCGCTGCTGTTTGGCGGAACCCTGTGCCTGTATGCCGCGGCGGGCGGGCGCAAAACCGGCTTTTTTGCCTGTGCCATGCCACTTGCCGTGCTGACCATGACCAAAGATATCGGTTTTGCCTATGCCTTGATCGTTACGTTCCTGATCGGGCTGGATCAGCTGTTCGGTACGCCGCACCCGGATACAAAGCCTGCCCGCATTTTCGGCGTATCGCTGGCAAAATGCAGTATTCTGGCGGCGGTGGTGCTGGCGGTGTTTATCAGCTGGAACCGCTATACCGCCGCCGTGACCCCAACCGAAGCCACTGGGGCCAGCGTGGGCAGCGCGGGCCTGAGCTATGGTGCTGTGCTGACCGGCGGCATCAAGCAGCTGCTGGGCATTGGGCGCGAAGAACGCTTTGCCCAGATCATGCAGAGCATGGGCCAGGCATTTTTGTACCGCCGCGTCTGTTTGGTGGGCGCGCCCATCATGGCCGTCAGCTGCATTCTGCTGCTGTTCACGGCGGCCTTTGTGGCAGCGCCTGCCGGTGCCGCACGCCGCCGCACCGTGGTTGGCTTTGTGGGCGGGGTGTTCTGCTTTGCCGCGCTGTATCTCTTCCACCTGATTTTGTACTTCTACAATTTCTCCGAGGCCGAAGGCTCCGCCTTGAAGGACTATGAGCGTTATATCGCGCCCTACCTGCAAGGGTGGATGCTGTACGGCTTCTGTGTGCTGGGCTTTGCGGTGGGGCAGGGCAGCGGCGCGGCGCAGCGACTGGGCCGTGCGGCGCTGGGGCTGGCCACTGCGGCAGTGCTGGGTATTTTTGCCTGGCGCGGTGTGCCCGCAGCCGGGTTCTGGACCAACACCGACAGCCTGTACACCCTGCGCCGCGATGTAAAGAACCGCGCTGAAGCAATGAACACCGTGCTGGACTGGCCGGACCGCGTGCTGGTCATCAGTCAGGGCGATGATGCCACCCGCTGGTACTACTACAAGTATGAGCTGACCGCCAAGGTGGTCAACGGCTATGGCGGTACCTGGTGGGGCAACGATGATTATTCCAGCCGGTGGGACTCCGACTTTATGAACCTGGTGGAAAGCCTGAACTGGACCTTGTATGACTTTGAGGCGGTCTGCACCGCAGACTCTCTGACCGCCTATATGGAAGAAAAGCAGATCGACTACCTGCTGATCGACCGCGCGGACAACTATCTGGAGCGGGAGTTCAGCAGCCGGTTCGAAGGCGGGCTGAAAGCGAATATGCCTGCAACCCTCTACCGGTTTGAAGGCCGCAGCAAGCCGATCGCCTTTACCCCGGTGGCTGTAGCAGAAAGCGGGGTGGTACAATGAAAGATAAACGCCCAACCAAGCGTTTTGCCGCCCCCGCCCGTGCGGGCCGCCCGCTGCGCCCCCAGCAGCTGCTGATATTGGCATATGCCGCCGCTGTTATTGTGTGGCTGGTGTACGTGCTGGTGGGCAGCGCTGTGATGCTGAACCATAAAGCAGACGGCACTATGGTGACCCGCACCCTGACGGCGGATGACCTGGAATTTGAAAGCTTTGTCAATTATGATGACGATGAATGGCATACCGCGCCGGTGGATGAGCCCGGCTGGTATCTTTCCACCGACAACGACCCGCACATCATCTGGCGGGGCGAAGCCTGGCTGGAAACGGTGGAGCTGGACGCCGTGCACTACCTGCCGCCCGGCAGCGTAGCATTGTATTACCTGCGCCCCGGCCAGACCGAGTACAGCGAGACCCAGAAAGTTTTTGCCCGCGTGAGCGGCGAAAACCAGTATACCTTTGACCTGGGCGGCCTTACCGTGACCGGGCTGCGCATTGACCCGGACAGTGTGGGCGGCGTGCCTACCCGGCTGGACGGCGTGGTGCTCAACCCGGTGCAGCCGTGGTACCTGCGCTTTGTGCCAAACGGCGGCCAATGGCTGCTGCTGTTGTTTGCCCCGGCTGTGGGGGCTGCGTTTGCCTGCCTTGCCGTTGATGTTTTCCGCAAAAAGTAAAAAAGAGCCCTGTGGGGCGGTGCGCCCATGGCTTGGGGGCACACCCGCAGGGCTTTTATGTTGTATAAAATGGTGATTCTATGGAGCTGCTTTGCATCTTTGCCGCGCTGGCGGTGCTGTTTTTGTTCTGCGCGTTCCTAACGCTCAAATGTAACCTGCATGCTGCGCTGGCCCCGCTGAGCGCGCTGGGCATTGCCGTTGCCTGGCTGACGGCTGCGGGCATGGCAAACCTTCTGTTGCCCGGCACTGTGCTGCTGTGGGCGGTGTTTGCGGGCAGCGGCGTGTGGGCGCTGGTGCCCCACAAAGGCCAGCGCCCGGCCTACCGCCGCCTGGTTACACCGGGGGCGGTGCTGTTCTGGGGCATGGCGCTGGCGTTTGCGGTGTACTTTTTCATCCGCCAGCCGCTGGCAACCAAGTATGATGAACTCAGCCTGTGGGCTACCGCCGTAAAGGTGACCAAGGCGGATAACCGCCTGTATGCCCTGGCTACCCTTGGAACCCCCTGGCCCCAGACCCAGAACCCCGGCCTGCCGCTACTCTCCTACTTCTTCCAGTTTTTGGGCCATTATGCAGACTGGAAGATCTATGTGGCGTATGATGTGCTGGCCGCCGCCGTGTTTGCCGCGGTGCTGGGCGGGCTGAACTTCCGCCAGTACCGCATTGCGGTGCCGCTGGCAGCAATCTGCTGGTTTGCCCCCTGGTTTTTGACGGTGTATAACCATACGATCTATCTGGATACCACTTATATGACCGCCTATGGAGATGTGCCCGCGGGCCTTGCACTGGGCGGCGCTGTGGCGCTGTGGCTGGCGCTGCGCAAAACCGGCGGCCCCAAGTGGGCCGTACTGCCGGTACTGGCGCTGGCGGCCAACATCAAGGCCAACACCTTTGTGCTGTCCCTGGTGGCGGCGGGGCTGATGGCTGTGGATGCCTGGCTGTTTGCGGAGCACCCCTTCAAAAAGGGCCTTGCCCGCCGCACCGGCTTTGCCATTGCCTGCTTTGCCGCGCCCATGCTGATCTATTATTTCTGGAACATCCGCTATGTGGGCATTCTGGTTGCCAAAAGTGCCAGCGAGGGCGGCACCGGCGAAACCAGCGCCCCCTTGTCCGCTGTGGTCATCAACGGCATCAAGATTTTGCTGGGCCAGCCGGTGGAGGGCTTTTACGCCGAGCGCCAGAGCCAGTTCACCCAAGCCATGGCCGATATGGGCCACCAGTTCTGGACTTCGGATGGTCGGCTGAGCATGATCGGCCAGGGCCGCAATGTTGTGGTGCTGATTCTGCTGGTGTTCTTGGTGGCGGCCATCTGCGCCAGAGGCCGCCAGCTCAAGCTGCGCATTGGCTGCATCGGGGTGCTGTCCCTTGCATGCTTTGTGGGGTATAACCTCATGCTGGCGCTCAGCTATGGCTTTATTTTCAAGCCGGATCAGGCCGTGGGGCTGGTGGATTATAACCGCTATATCTATACCTACTATATCGGCTGGTTCTTTATGGCGCTGGCCTGCTGGAGCACCGCCCTGCAAACCGCGGATGGCGAACAGAAAGCCCCGGCCCGCCGCTGGATTGCCCTGGCGGGCCAGGCCGGTGTTCTGCTGATGGCCGCCGCCATGCTGGTGCGGGTGAACGGCATGATCCTGCCGCAGCTTTCGGTGCTGGGCTTCTCGGATGGCGAATTCGCCGACCGCAAGACCGCCCGCGCCGAAGCTGACTGGCTGTGCAGCGATTACCTGAACAAAAACGACCGCGTGTTTTTTGTCAGCCAGGGGGATAACGGCGAACACTGGTTCTCTGCCGTGTTTGATTTTTACCCCGTCCTGGTGGATTACTCCGGCGTGGGGGCCACGCAGGAGGGCGGCGGCGGAACCTTCGGCCTGCCGGAGCTGGAACCGCAGGAGGAGGGCGTGAAGCAGCGCTACTACCACCCCTACACCGCTGAACGCCTGGATGAAACCGTGCGTGCCAACGGCTGTACGGTGCTTTACCTGCAAAAGATCGACGATATCTTTGTGCAGAGCTATCAGAACCTGTTTAGCGACCACCTGGCCGCTGCGCAGGCGGGGCAGACCCTGCTCTACCGCGTAACGGATGCCGGGTATGAGCCGGTCACAATGCAGATGAGCAAGGAGGCGGCCCAATGAAAGAGATGACATGGAAAAGCCGCCTGAACCGACTGTTTGCCCATCGCTTTGCCTTGCCGGTGCTGTGCTGGTGCGCGGCGCTGGTGTTCTGGCTGGTGCAGGGTGCGGTGGCCTTTGCGGGGGACAGCTCCGCCAAGGCAAAAGGTACCCTGACTGAAACCTCGATCCCCATTGAAAGCTGGCAGCTGGCCGAGCTGACCTGGGGGGAGCCGGGGGAAAACAGCGCACCCCAGGGCCAGCTGATTACCACAGGCGGCGACCCGCAGATGATTTTGGAGGATGTATCCGGCCGCGTGGTGCGTACCGTGAGCTACAACGTGGAGTTTGACGGCGATTCCCGCGAAATGTGCCTGTATTACACCACAAAAACGGGGGAGCCCTACAGCCAGGACCGCCGCGTCTTCCCCAAAGTGCTGGCAGACGGCACCTATGTGTACACCCTGCCGCGCACCCAGATCGTGGCACTGCGGCTGGATCCCTGCAGCCCCGATGAAAACAAGACCGTGGGCCTGACCTTTACTCCGCAAAGCATTACCCTGAACGCCGCCAGCACCCTGCCCGGCGGGGCAGATTACTTTATCCCCACCTGGTACCAGCTGTTCGGCCTGATCGTGTACCCCGCCCTTGCCGCCGCCGCATTGGATTGGCTGTGGGCCGTGGGCAGACAGCTAGCCAAAAAGAAACAATAACCCGACAATAGCCTGATACAACAAAGCACCGTGCCGCAAGCAGGAGAACCCCCTGCATGGCGGCACGGTGTTTGTTGTTGGTATGGGTGAAATCAGCAAAAGGCATCCCCCAGCCGAGAGCGAATGTATTCCAGGAACGCGGCAGATGCTGGGGCATATTGCCATCGGGTGGTGCTGTCCTGGGCATTGTTCCCGGCCATGGTGGCCACCGGCACCGACAGGATCTTCGCCAACCTGTTCTGGATGGGGGTGATGATCTGGAGGAAATGAAAAGCGGGCTAAGCAGCCAAAAAGGAATCACAATGTTGAGGCAACACCGCACAATTCCCGCCTTGCGGCTTAAGCACCGCTCCGGCGGCTGCGG